>Ga0265798_10000477_pt1 | contig 66926 bp, 58 predicted proteins | sample P3T30metagenome_FD_192430 | JGI IMG/M metagenome (GOLD analysis project Ga0265798, IMG submission 192430) | Plant litter microbial communities from East Loma Ridge, Irvine, California - P3 T30 | ecosystem: Environmental > Terrestrial > Plant litter > Unclassified | place: USA: California... | reverse complement strand
AAGCGCACGAAGAGACCGGCGAAGTGCCGGTCATGATCACCAAGCACTGCCTGCGTTTCTCGTTCAACCTGTGCCCGAAACAGGCCAAGGGCGTGACCGGCGTGCGCACCAAGGTCGCACCGATGCAGCTGATTCAAGGGGACGAAGTGCTGACCCTGAAGTTCGACTGCAAACCCTGTGAAATGCACGTGGTGGGCAAGATGAAAGGCCACATTCTGGACCTGCCACTGCCGGGCAGCGCCGCGGCCAAGGCAGTCGTCGGCCATATCACGCCTGAAGACCTGATGAAGACCGCACGCCAGCGCGCTCCGCGCTGATATGAGTCAGTCCTGAGGGCAGGCGTTTACTCGCCCTCGGGATTCCGTTGCCGCTCGCCAGGCACGCACTCCATATGCGTGGTGTTCCACACCGGATCGGTTTCAACGTCGGTCACCGTAAATCCCTGCTTTTCCCAGAAGCGGATCGCGCCGGGCAGAAACGGATGGGTGTGCAGGTACAGCACCTCTATCCCACTGGCTTCGGCGTGCGCCCAAAGCGCTTCACACAGACGACTGGCCAGACCGTCCCCTCGGAACTGCGGCATGACGTAAAGGCGCACGATCTCCACCGTGTCACGACCGGTGTAGTCCAGTTGTGGAAAGCGATGATCGAACGGCAGATAGCCGACAGCCGCGATGATCTTCCCGTCATGACGTGCAGTCAGAAATTTTCCTCTGTCGCCATTCAGGTACACCTGTTCGAAGGCTGCCAGATCGGCAGGGAGCACCGAGGCATCGAGCATGGGGAAAACCTCGGCCCGGGCACGCATGGCGAAGTCGATGGTTTCAGGGATTTCGGCGCGGGTGACTTCCTGGATAGTAAGGGTCATGGCAATGGATCTTGTGAATGAAGACGCAGGGTAATACAAATGCTGCGCCAGCTTCATACGGTAATGATCGTGCCCATCTCTCCGCGTGGGCATGCCTCCCGTGACGCTCCGCGTCACAAGTGGCTCAGATTGCGGATTCAGTGAGCCGAGCGCCCGGCTCCAGTCACCTTTTCGCCCCTCGGCGACCTACTTTGACGGGGCAAAGTAGGCAAACCCCCATGCTCCGGTTCCGGCCCCGGCTTCGCCGGGGTTCCTTCGTCCTGACACTGATTCGGGGGTCGCTGCAAATGGGCCATCCATGGCCCAGTGCAGCTCAATCGGCATCCATGCCGATTGCCCCCCGAATCAGCGCCAGGACTCAGCCTTCACCCACGTCGCAATCGCCGGTGTCCGCACTATCGTGTAAAAAAGCACGGCAGTGCCGCTGCCTCACTGGATAGCCAGATGATTTGTGTATAACGATGAGCGCTCCGCATAGGCACGCATCCAGTGACGCTCCACATCCGCCACCTATCCGCTTCCATGCACACCTTTACAGCGCAACCCGTCCGTTGCGCACCATTGCAATGCAGCCTGCCCGGCCATCCCGATACCTGCATCAGAACCCTGATGCCGCGCCAGACGCCCGGAAACCCGAGGCGCGCGGTCACTCATCAATGATCGACACCAAGCTGGCACAACCCCTGCATTATTCCAGACAACCCCACCTTCAATGTGGTCGGGCCGCCCCGGTTGATCGACGCAGATCGCCAGTCTCATGGAGACCTCAGGGCCATCAGGTGCATCCGGCAACGAGGCTCGATCCGCACCCTTTACAGCATAAGAGAACAGGCAAAGGCGCCTGGAACCGAAAGGTTCCGGGCGCTTTTTTTTTGCTTCAAAAAACCTGATTGGCCTCGGCCGGGATTAGCCATGAACACCACAGTCTTCCCCCACAACGATGTAAAAACCCTGATCGTCGTCGGCAATGGCATGGTCGGTCATCATTGCGTCGAGCAGTTGATCGCAGGCGGCGCGCTTGAGCGTTATCGCATTCATGTGTTCGGCGAAGAGGCCCAGCGTGCCTATGACCGCGTTCACCTGTCCGAGTACTTCACCGGGCGCGATGCCGAGTCGCTGGCCATGAGCGAGATGGCGCTTTACGAACAGGCGGGTCTGACCCTGCACCTAGGCGTGCCGGTGCTGGAGATCGACCGTGATCGACACGAGATCATCACCGCTGAAGGCTGCTTCAGTTATGACAAGCTGATTCTGGCCACAGGCTCGTACCCGTTCGTGCCACCCATCGAAGGCGCGCAGGGCAATTCAAAACTGGTCTATCGCACGCTGGAAGACCTGGACAGCATTCGTTACGCGGCCTCGAAAGCCCGTCGCGGCGTAGTGGTCGGTGGCGGCCTGCTGGGACTGGAAGCGGCCAACGCCCTGAAATCCCTGGGCCTTGAAGCTCATGTCGTGGAGTTCGCACCACGCCTGATGCCGGTCCAGCTCGACGAACTGGGCGGCGCGGCCTTGAAGGCCCGGATCGAAGCGCTTGGCGTGGGCGTGCACCTGTCACGCGCCACTCAGTCGATCACTGACGGCAAGCAATACCGCTACCGCATGAACTTCGCCAACGATGAATTCCTCGAAACCGACCTGATCGTGTTCTCCGCCGGTATTCGTCCGCAGGACGCCCTCGCCCGCCAGTGCGAGCTCGAACTGGGCCCGCGTGGCGGCATTGCGATTGACGAACACTGCCGCACCAGCGATGAAGACATTTATGCCATCGGCGAATGCGCGGCCTGGAACGGTAGCGTGTTCGGCCTGGTTGCGCCGGGCTATCAGATGGCCCGTGGCGTAGCAGCGCAATTGTGCGACAAGGACACCGAGCCCTTCTTCGGTGCGGACATGTCCACCAAACTCAAGCTGCTGGGCGTGGACGTGGGCTCCATTGGCGATGCCCACGGCGCGCTGGCCGGTGCGGTCAGCTATCGCTTCATCGACGAAGCCACCGCCAGCTATCGCCGACTGGTGGTGTCGGCTGACGGCAAGCAGGTATTGGGTGCAGTGCTGGTCGGCGACAACAGCTACTACGACACGCTGCTGCAATACGCGCAGAACGGCATCACCCTGCCTGCCGATCCGTCGAGCCTGATCCTGCCGCACAGCGAAGGCGCGCCGACACTGGGTGCCGACGCCCTGCCCGCCACCGCGACGATCTGCTCATGCCACAACGTCAGCAAAGGCTCGATCTGCTCGGCCATCGACAATGGCTGCACCGACCTTGCCGGAATCAAGGCCTGCACCAAGGCGGCGACTGGTTGTGGCGGCTGTACCGCGCTGCTCAAGCAGGTCTTCGAGCATGAACTGGTCGCCCGCGGCGTTGCGGTGGACAAGAGCCTGTGCGAGCACTTCGCCTACACCCGCCAGGAGCTGTATTCGATGGTCCGCGTCGAAGGCATCGAAACCTTCGAGGAACTGTTTGCCCGGCACGGCAAGGGTGCTCACGGCTGCGACATCTGCAAGCCTGCGGTCGGCTCGATTCTCGCCTCGTGCTGGAACCGGCCAATCACCGAGCCTTCGCTGGTGCCATTGCAGGACACCAACGACACCTTCATGGCCAACATGCAGAAGAACGGCACCTACTCGGTAGTGCCGCGCATTCCTGGCGGTGAAATCACGCCCGACGGCCTGATCGCCATTGGTGCGGTGGCCAAGAAGTATGATCTTTACACCAAGATTACCGGCGGTCAGCGTATCGACCTGTTCGGCGCGCAACTGCACGAGTTGCCGGACATATGGAGCGAACTGATCGAAGCCGGCTTCGAAACCGGTCACGCCTACGGCAAATCGACCCGGACCGTGAAGTCCTGTGTCGGCAGCACCTGGTGCCGCTACGGCGTTCAGGACAGCGTCGCCATGGCGCTACGCATCGAGGATCGCTACAAGGGCCTGCGCTCGCCGCACAAGCTCAAGTTCGCGGTGTCAGGCTGCACCCGTGAATGCGCTGAAGCGCAGAGCAAGGACGTGGGTGTGATTGCCACCGAGAACGGCTGGAACCTGTACCTCTGCGGCAACGGCGGTATGCGCCCGCGTCACGCCGAGCTGTTCGCGACCGACCTGGATGACGAAACCCTGATCCGCTACATCGACCGATTCCTGATGCTCTACATCCGCACTGCGGACAAGCTGCAGCGCACGTCCGTATGGCGCGAGTCGCTGGAAGGCGGGCTGGATTACCTGAAGGCCGTGATCCTCGACGACAGTCTGGGGCTTGCGGCGGAACTCGAATCGCAGATGCAACTGGTGGTCGATCGCTATGAATGCGAATGGGCCAACGCGCTGAAGGATCCGGAAAAGCTCAAACGCTTCCGCACCTTCGTCAACGACGGCCGTGGCGACCCGGACGTGCATTTCGTCAAGGAGCGCGCCCAGCGTCGTCCGGCAAGACCTGAAGAACTCGAGCTGATCCCATTGTTCAAGGAGGTGGTCTGATGAATTCATCCGATACGGCTTTTGCAGAAAACACTCAGTCCGCACTGCATCTGCACTGGCATGCCCTGTGCGGTCGCCAGGATCTGGTCGCCAACTCAGGCGTGGTGGCATGGCTCGACGGTACGCAGGTTGCGCTGTTTTATGTGCCTGATACGGCAGACGGCGAGAAGCTTTACGCCATCGACAACCGCGACCCCAAGTCCGGAGCCAACGTGATCGGACGCGGGCTGATTGGCCAGATCGCCGGGGACCTGGTCATCGCATCGCCACTGTACAAACAGCACTTCCGCCTGAAGGACGGCTCCTGTCTGGAGTATCCGGAACAGCGGTTGGAGGTCTGGCCGGTGCGGTTGAATGGTGACCAGGTGGAGATTGCGGTTTAGCGGCAGGGATGTATGGCTGGCATCATCACGCGTTACTCCAGATGCGGCGCCGGGACGCGAAGCGTCCTGAGAGGCATTCCCACGCAGAGCATGGGAACGATCATTGATCATCCGGACACTGATCGAGCCCATGCTCCGCGCTCATCGTTATACAGAAGTCTGCCTCAATACTGATCGTGTCCATCGCTCCGCGTAGGCATGCCTCCCGTGACGCTCCGCGTCACACATGGCACAGATTGCGGACCAAGTGAGCCAAGCGCATGGCTCAAGTCACCTTTTCAGTTCCCCTGGGTTCTGATCAGTCAAATATGGCCCCCAGAGCATTTATCTGTATATCCATACAGATAAAACTTGCCCATCGCCGCTTCAAAGTTCATCCTTGCAGCCTTCACCACCGGTAATCGAAGACGGTAGTCATGCGGCTGTTCCTTTGCGAAAAACCTTCTCAGGCCAAAGACATCGCGGCTGTGCTCGGCGCAACTCGGCGTGGGGACGGCTGCTGGGTGGGTGCCAATGCCACCGTGACCTGGTGCATCGGCCATTTGCTGGAAACTGCACCGCCGGATGCCTACGACGCCCGTTACAAGCGCTGGGTGCTGGAAGACCTGCCCATTGTTCCGCAGCAATGGAAGATGCTGGTCAAGCCCAGAACCGCCAGTCAGTTCAAGGCGGTCAAGCGTCTGCTGGGGGAAGCAAAAGAGCTGGTAATTGCCACGGACGCCGACCGCGAGGGCGAAATGATTGCCCGGGAGCTGGTCGAACATTGCCGCTATCGCGGGCCGATCCAGCGCTTATGGCTGTCCGCCTTGGACGACGCTTCGATCCGCAAGGCGCTGGCCACGCTCAAGCCCGGTGCGGACACCTTCAGTCTGTATCACTCGGCACTGGGCCGTTCCCGCGCTGACTGGCTGATCGGCATGAACATGAGCCGACTGTTCACCCTGTTGGGCCGACAATCAGGCTATCAGGGGGTGCTGCCGGTCGGACGCGTGCAGACCCCGACACTTCGACTGGTCGTGGACCGCGACCGCAGCATTGCCAATTTCGTCCCTGTGCCTTACTGGGCCATCGATGTGAAGCTGCTGCATGACCAACAGGCGTTCATCGCCCAATGGCGAGCGCCTTCGGACGCTTGTGATGATCAGGACCGCTGCCTGAATCAGCCGCTGGCGCAGCAGGCAGCAGAAGACATTCGCAGGGCAGGCAGCGCCCGGCTGGTCAAACTGCGTACCGAGCGAATCCGCGAAGCGGCGCCCCTGCCCTTCGATCTCGGCACGCTGCAGGAAATCTGCTCGAAGAAGCTGGGCCTCGGCGCTCAGGAAACCCTCGACATCGCCCAGTCCCTGTACGAAACCCACAAGGTGATCACCTACCCGCGCAGCGATTGCGGCTACCTGCCCAACAGCCAGCACAGCGAAGCCGCGAGTATCATAGCGGCGCTGGGCAAGGCCGATCCGGCGCTGGGCGAGTTGATGCCGCACCTTGACGCACAACGCCGCTCTCGGGCATGGAACGATGCCAAGGTCAGCGCGCACCACGGCATCATCCCCACCGCAGCAGCCCGAGGCATCGAGCGCCTGACCGGCAAACCGAGAGCGGTATACACGCTGATCAGAGCCCGTTATCTGGCGCAGTTTCTGCCCAATCATGAGTACGACCGCACCCAGGCCGACTTCGACTGCGCAGGACACGCCTTGCGCGCCGTCGGCAAACAGATCGTCGAACCGGGCTGGAAGCGTGCCATGCCAGAGGCGCTGGCCCCGGCAAAAGGTCGCGAAGCCCCCGCGCCGCAGCCACTGCCCAGATTGATCCAGGGCTGCGACTGCGCTGTTGCCGATGTCATCCTCAAGGACCTCTGGACCCAGCCGCCCAAGCCGTTCACCGAAGGTGATCTGATCAAGGCGATGAAGAATGTCGCAAAACTGGTGGAAGATCCGCTGCTCAAGCAGAAGCTCAAGGACACTACCGGCATCGGCACCGAGGCGACGCGCGCGGGCATCATTCAGGGGCTGCTGGATCGTGGCTATCTCACCAAGCAGGGCAAGGCGCTGTGTGCCACGCCAGCGGCTTTCAGTTTGATCGATGCCGTGCCGCGCGCCATCGCCGACCCAGGCACCACTGCCATCTGGGAACAGGCGCTGGACATGGTGCAGAGCGGCGAAATGAGCCTTGAAGAGTTCGTTACCCGGCAGGCCGCCTGGATGAGCAAGCACGTTAGCCGCTGCGTCGGCATGCGCATGTCCATCAGCGGTCCGGCGAGCCCGGCAGGTGTGAAGCCGCCCTGGAAGAAAAAGCGCAAGGCAAGCCCGCGCAAGGTCGCAGGCACCGAGAAAGCAACCGGCACGGCGGTGAAAAAACCGCGCCGCGCCGCGAAACCTGCCAGCAAGGCTTAGGCCCGCCGGGCAGGTATTCGCTGCAAGGAATCAATTCAAAACTGCATAACCAGGTGTAGCCACATGTCAGACCGCGAAATCATTGTCCCTCCCACCATGGAACTGATCATGGACCGTGCTGGCTACGCGCCTGCGGTCAGGGTCGGCCATACACTCTACTGCTCTGGGCAGGTCGGACGCACACGGGATATGGAAGTGATTCTGAACCCTGAAGCGCAATTCATCGCCTGCTGGGAGAACCTGCGCACGGTATTGGCCGAAGCTGGCTGCACGTTCGAGGACATCGTCGACATGACGACTTATCACGTGTCGATGAGCGAGCACATGCCGGTCTTTCGCGACGTGAAGAACCGGCTGTTTCCACGCGGTCAATGCGCCTGGACCTGCATCGGCGTTGCCGAACTGGCGCATCCAGGCCTGTTGCTGGAGATCAAGTGCGTAGCCGTGATCCGCCAAGCCTGACTGAGCGCTTCAATTCTGGAAATGCGCCTTTAGCTGGTCGAGCATCGCCGTGTCAGTGCGCTCGAAACGCAGCGGCGTGACGGCAACTCCGCCGTTCATGACCACATGGGTTTCGCTGCCGGGCGCGTCCGCCAGATCGTGGCGATGAATGCTCAACCAGAAGTAGTCCCGCTCACGCATGTCGGTGCGTGAAGTGACTTCCAGGGAGTCGATACGACCGGCCCCCTGGGTGGTGAACTGCATCGGGCCTGCTTCCGCTGCCGGGACATCCGGGAAATTGATGTTCAGACAAGCCCCCTGCTCCCAACCCAGCCCCCAGACCTTGCGAATCACATCAGGCGCCAGTTGCCGTGCCGTCTCCCAGCGCACCGAGTCACGGCGCGTCAGGGCCTGGCTCAGGGCAATCGAAGGGACGCCCAGCAACAGCCCGGCCATGGCCGCACCGACCGTACCGGAAAACACCGTTTCAACGCCCAGATTCGCGCCTTTATTGATGCCGGACAGGATCAAGGTGGGTGATTGACTCATCAATTGCTGCAAGGCCATGGCGACGCAGTCGGCGGGCGTGCCCGACACCGAAAACCTGCGCTCGCCACGCTTGGTCACGCGCAGTGGGTGATGAATGCTCAACGCGTGGGAAATGCCGCTCTGGTCGTGATCAGGGGCAACGATCCAGACTTCGTCGGCCAGATCGCCAGCCACTTCTTCAAGTGCCAGCAGACCTGGGGCATCGATGCCATCGTCGTTGGTGATCAGGATTCGGGGTAGTTTCTGGAAAGACATGACTGCTCCTGAATAGCGGACTGCTGCCATTGAGTCGATCAGCAGTACCAACTGACCGCTCTGGTGGGCAGAGCGGTGTTCCGTTCATTCGGACAGGTGAAAGCGATGTATCAGAGGCTGGAGCGCAACGGAATCTCATGCCGGGAAGATTCGACCTGCACGTCGTCCAGGCCGACCATCTCGTCGTGCGCCACGCCCTGGCTCAGAAAAAGTTGCACATCCGGCACCGACGACAGCACCTTGCGCGCTTCCTCGACCGAAGCCAGATGCAAAGGCTTGCCGTGCGAGTCCTGAACCGGCACTGACTTGCCGTCCACAAGCGCATGGAGCACGTACGAACCGCCTTCCATCGACACCAGATTGAGCTCACTGATCTTGCCAGCCTTGATATCGCTGGACAGGTTTTGAATGTTCAAAATCACACCTCCGTGGGCGTTCCGGGAATCAGAGCGTCACAGAAATTGAGCCTGAACAGACGTTAACGTTCCCTTGCTGTCATGTCAGACATGAACAATAACCCTCGTCAGGCGAGCGACCAAAAGAAGTGGCCAGCTGCTACTCTGCTTGCGCAATGCTCGGTACAGACGCGCTCCGCTTCCCTCAGTGACGGTTCAAGGACAGACAATGATCGATTTCAACAACAAAGGTTTTTTCAAGCTCAAGCAGAATGACGAGTACGCAGAACGCGTGAAGGACCTGCTGCTGGACGGCGAAACAGTCATCGACTCCTACAAGTCCATGCGCGACGGCGTGGTGTTCACCACCAAACGCATCATCTCGGTCAACGTTCAGGGGCTGACAGGCAGCAAGAAAGACTTCACCTCGCTGCCCTACAAGAACATCGTGGCCTGGTCGGTGGAAACCTCGGGGACCTTCGACCTGGATTCGGAACTGGAGATCTATTACTCGGCGATTGGCAAGGTGAAGTTCGAATTCACAGGCAAGACGTCAATGGTTGAAATCTCAAGGTACATCGCCCAACACCTGCTCGGCTGACTCACCGGACGCCCGCCCGTCTGCGCGCAGACAGGCGGGCGTCACACCCCACGACTCAGTGGCCCAGCAACTGCGCCGCGTCGAAGCCCATCCGCAGGTTGCCCCAATGACGGCCTTCGAAGAAGAACGGCACGTCGATCTCGGTCATGATTTCACCGGTATCGCGCAGGTAGGTCTGCAGGAGGAAACGCTGCTTGTTGCCTGCCGCTCGCAGGCCGACCGGATCAGAGAACATCCGCTTGTTGCGGCACACCGGCAGGTCGACGGCGCGATTACCGGTGGGTTTCTGCGATACCCAGCTGTTGTTGACCGGGCAATAGCCCTTGTTATCGACAATGAACGTGACCTTGCCGCCCCGCGTGCCCTTGGTCAGCTTGTCGCACTCTTCCTGGCAGATCTGCGCGAAACGCTCGGTGTAGCTGGTCATGTATTGCTTGGGATCGGTGCCGGGAATCAGTTTGTAACTCTGATCAAACAGATTGACGCCCCCCTTGTGCAGCGCCGCAAGCCGCGCCTGCAGGATATCCCGACAATCACTGGCCCGCGTGATTGCAGCGTCCAGTTCACCGTGCCCGAGCACGAAACGTCCCAGCAGCGCCTGCACCCGCTCGGCAACGCCTGACAGGTCACGGGTGGCGGTCGCCGAATGCTGCATGCGCTGGTCGATGGCCTGGCTGTCGGCGTAGATGCGCGTCACCCGGTCGTTGATGCCGGTATTGGTCGTGGCGAACTGCTGGATGTGGGAGGCAATGTCGGCGAGCTTGCCATTGGTGGATTCGAAGTCGACGATCATGCTCTCGAAATGCCCCGAGGCCCGCTCCACGACCAATTGGGTTTCGCGCGCGCTCTGACTGATCTGGGTGGTCTGCTCGTAGGTCGAGCTGACTTCCAGCAGCATCGCATCAATGTTCTGCGAAATGTCATCGGTGGCCTTGCTGACGTTCTGCGCCAGGGTGCGCACCTCGTCGGCCACCACGGCAAAGCCGCGACCGCTCTCGCCGGCACGCGCCGCTTCGATGGCCGCGTTGAGGGCCAGCAGGTTGGTCTGCGAAGAAATCTGCTGGATCAAGCCGACAATGGACTTGATGCTTGACGAACGCTGGTTCAGGGCAGACACCAACACGCCGAATTCATTGAGGCTGCTGGATATCTGGCTGATGTTGCCGGTCACTTCGAGCAGTTCGGAGTAGGAACCGCGCGCCATGCTCAGGTTCTGGGCGGTGGTGCTGGAAATACCCTGAGTCTGCTGCGACACGTCCTCAATGCTGCCGACCGCCATGTTGCTCTGATCCATGACCTCCTTGGCAAAGCGCGCCTGATCGGTTGCGCTGTCGCTGGAATCACTGATGTTCTTGAGCGAGCGCGCCGACTCGACCGCAATCTGCACGGTCAATGCCTGAATGCTGCTGATCACTTCGCGCTGCTTGGCCAGAAAACGGTTACAGGTGCTCGCCAGCACGCGGATTTCATCATGGGTCAGCAGCGGCAGATCCTTGGACAGATCACCCTCGCCATTGGCAATTTCTTCCAGCGCACCGGTCATGAACATCACAGGCCGCACGATGAGATGACGCAGGTACCAGACCATGAAACTGACCATGCCCAGCGTGAACAGGGTGCTGATCAGAATCGCGTTGCTCAGCGCATCCAGCCTGCCCTCGATACGCGCCAGTACACCGGTTTCCAGCTGCGCACTGCGCAACAGCGTCACGATGTCGGCACGAACAGACAGCGCCACCCAATACAGCAGCGCACTGACGACAACCAGCAGGAAAAGGCTTGAGAGCTTTTTGGTCAGGGTGTTGAAGAACTGTTTTTCGACCGACTCGTACAAGGCCTTTAACGTTTGCATGCAGCTGCTCCTGGGCGCGGAAGATGATCGGTTTCGATGGTTAACGTCTGTTAGTGCAAAAGCTTTAATGAACCGGAGCGATCAGTTTCGAAAAACACCTGATCGGGCGACAACCGCCTGCGAACAGGCGGTGGGCGAGCGGGTAGCGGAATGAGGCCGGATGAGGATCTGTAGACGTCAAAGCCGGAACCGATCCACCGAACGCGAGAGCTGCACTGCCAGGGCGGACAACTCGTCTGTGGTGGTCGCGGTCTGGCCGATGACCCGACTGTTGTCCTCGGACATGCTGGCGATCATTTCCACCTGGTGGGCGATTTCATTACTCGCCAGGCTCTGTTCGCCAATCGTGCGAGTGATGTCGTTGACAAGGTGCGTGGTACTCAGCGTGGCGTCGAGGATATCCCGGATGGCCTGCTGGACCTCGGCGGTCACCGCCATGCCTTTATCGACCTGGACCACCCCGGCTTCCATGCTGGTCACCGCCTCGCGGGTGCTTTGTTGAATGCGGGCGACCATGCCGGTGATTTCCTGAGTCGATGCGCTAGTGCGACCTGCCAGGCTGCGCACCTCATCGGCGACCACGGCAAAACCACGGCCCTGTTCACCGGCACGCGCGGCCTCGATGGCCGCGTTGAGCGCCAGCAGGTTGGTCTGATCGGCAATGCTCTTGATGACCTGAATGATGTTGAAAATAGCTTCCGATTCCTTGTCCAGCGTGCGGATCACCTGCGCCGACTGTTGCGCCGAACGGGCAATGCCGTCCATGTCGCTGACCACCTGATGAATTACCCGTCCGCCGTTCTTGGCCAGCGTCTCGGCCTGATTGGCCATTTCCCGTGCCTGTTCGGCGTGACGCGTGATTTCTTCGATGCTGGCGGTCATTTCGCTGGTGGCCGCCGACATGGTCGCCGCCGCCGAGCTTTGCTGCTGGCTGCTGCCCGCCACTTCGTGACAGCCGCTGCTCAATTGCCCGCTCATGCCACTGACGCCATGGGCGTTGCTGCGCACCACTTCGATCATGCCGCGCAGATCGCGCTGCATGACCGCAAGGCTGCGAATCAGCGCGCTGGCCTCATCACGACTGGTCGGCTCGGTAATTGGCTCGCTAAGGTCGCCATGCGCGATGCTGTCAGCGATGCGACTGGCCGACTGCAGGGGAATCATGATGCTGCGGGTCACCCAATGCCCCTGCGCGACCAGCAGCAACAGGCTGATGACCAGAACCACGCCAAGCGTGGTATTGGCGCTGCTGATGGCGTCGCGGGTGATTTCGCCGCTGGCTTTCGAGTTGTCTTCGATCAGGTCGCTCAACGTGGACATCTGGCCTTCAAGCTGGGTGAAGGCGGCAGAGAATGTACCCAGATCCTGTTGGGCGCGGTCAGGACTGTCCAGCGCGAGGCCGACAATTCGCTCGCCCGCGCTGATGTAGGCGTCGAGGCTGGGCTTGACCTTGTTCAGTTCGGCCTTGAGGGTGTCATTGATCGGCAGCGCCAGGTTGTCACTCAGCACTTTGCGGAACTGCGCGGCGTGCTCATTGAGGGAGGTCAGGACCTCGTCACGGGTGGTTTCGCTCTTGCCCAGCCCGACCAGCATCGCCGAGAGCACATCGGCGCGCAGGGCGTCGTGCATCATGTCGGCCTGCAGATGATTGCTCAGCGCGGTCATGCTGACCTCGTTGTCGGCCATCGCCGCCTCCATCCGGTTATTGCCCAGATAGCTGACCAGACTGATGATCAGCACAGCCAGTACCCCGGTGCCTATCAACAGAAACAAACGAAGTTTGATCGACATCCTGAAGCTCCCCTGCGGTCAATGAAATAACGCGAGCTGCGGATTGCTCTTATGCAAAGCTTATCGACGCCTGTTCACGGATATTTAAGACTATTTTCGGGGGGTTACCGGTTTAAATCGGATTGGATGTATCGAGCGTGCAGCGTCAGGCCCGCCGGACGGGCTCTGACGCGACAATGGCTTTACTGTGCTGCGCGTGCCTTGGCAATTTCGTCGTACATCATCTTCACCAGACCGGCATCCAGTTGCTGGGAAAACTCGTCGATGACAGGTTTTACGCGCTCACGAAAACGGTCTTTCTCGGCAGGAGAAATGTCGTTGACCGCAATCTGCTTCTCCAGATTGGCCCGGGCATTGTCCATGCTGGCGGCCGTCACTTCACGCTGGAAGACCTGAGCCTTGGCGGCGGCATCGCGAATCAGTGCCTTTTCATCGTCGTTCAGACGATTCCAGGTTTTCTGACTCATGATCAGCGACTGCGGGTTGAAGATGTGCCCGGTCGCGGACAGGTATTTCTGCACTTCGAAGAACTTGCTGCCTTCGATTACTGTGTACGGATTTTCCTGACCATCGATGGTGTGCTGCTCAAGGCCGGTGTAGACCTCGGGAAACGCCATTGGCACCGGGTTGGCGCCAAGGGCCGAGAAGGTCTTCAGGTAGATGGGCGACTGAATGACGCGGATCTTCAGGCCCTGCATGTCCTCCAGGCGGGTGATCGGGTGCTTGCTGTTCGTCACGTTGCGAAACCCGAGGTCCCAATAGCCCAGGGCGACCAGCCCCTTGCTGTCGAGCTGCGCTGCGAGCTTCTGGCCGACCGGGCCGTCGATGACCGCATGGGCTTCTTTCACGTCGTTGAACAGAAACGGGAAATCGAGCATCGCGAAGTCAGGCGCCTGAGCGGCGAGAATCCCGGAATTGAGGACCGTAATGTCGAGCGTGCCGCCCTGCAAGGCTGACACGGTCTGCACATCGCCGCCCAGCGTGCCGCCGGGAAACAGCCGCACCTTGATCTTGCCGCCACTGCTTTCGCTCAGCAGGTCAGCGAATTTCTGTGCGCCCTGCCCTTGCGGATGCTCCTTGACGTTCTGAAACGCAAAACGCAGGGTGCGTTCGCGAATCTCTGCCGCATGGCTGGCCACACTCGCCAGCAACAGGCTGGTGGCGCAAGCGCCGGCCAACAGGGTCTTTATCAGTTTCTGCATGTCATTCTCCGGTCTTGTTATTGGAAATGGAGTGATTGAAAGCCAGCGGCTCCTGCCTCTTTGTCATCGGGTCAAAAAGCTCAGCGGAACCAGCACCAGTTGCGGGAACAGCACCAGCAACAACAGCACGACAAACTGCGCCAGCATGAAAGGCCAGACGCCTCGAATGATCTCGTCCATGCTGATCTTCGAGACGCCGCACACCACGTTGAGCACCGTGCCCACGGGTGGCGTGATCAGGCCGATGGCGGTGTTGATCAGAAACAGCACACCGAAATACACCGGGTCGATACCCGCCATGGTCACGGCAGGCATGAGAACCGGCGTCAGAATCAGAATGGTCGGGGTCATGTCCATCACCGTGCCAACCATGATCACCAGCAGCATGATGACCATCAGCAGCAGGGTCGGGTTGTCCATGAACGGCTCAAGCAACGCCGCCAGTTGGTCAGGCAGCTCCGCGATCGTCACCAGCCACGACGAGACCATGGCCGCAGCGACCAGCAACATCACCACCGAGGTGGTCTTGGCGGACGACAGCACCAGTTCGTACAGTTGATTGATCTTCAGTTCGCGGTAGATCACCAGCGACACGAACAAGGCGTAAACCGCCGCAACCACGGCGGCCTCGGTCGGCGTGAAGATGCCGAACTTCAGGCCGAACACGATGATCAGCGGCAAGCCCAGCGCCCATGAGCCATCCACCAGCGTGCGCAGGATTTCCTTGCCGCTGCGCTTGGGCGGCGGTTCGACGTTCTCACTGCGCGAGACGAACCACCAGGCGATGGCCAGTGCGGCACCCAGCATCAACCCCGGCACGATTCCGGCCAGAAACAGTTTCGAGATCGAGACCCCGGACGCGACACCGAACACGATGAAGCCGATGCTCGGTGGAATGATCGGCGCAATGATGCCGCCCGCCGCGATCAGGCCCGCCGAATGCGAGCGATTGTGCCCGGCATGAACCATCATCGGCACCAGCAATGCAGCCAGCGCGGCAGCATCAGCGACTGCAGAACCGGACAACGAGGCCAGCAGACAGGACGCGATGATCGCCACATAGCCCAGCCCGCCGCGCTTGTGCCCGACCAGCGCCATGGCGATGTTGACGATCCGTTTGGACAAGCCTCCGGCGTTCATCACCTCGCCAGCCAGCATGAAGAACGGCACGGCCATCAGCGGGAAGCTGTCGGCACCGTTGAGCAGGTTCTGGGCAATGATCTGCGCATCGAACAGGTCCAGATGCAGCATCAACGCGACACTGACCAGCAGCAGCGCGAACGCAATCGGAATCCCCAGCGCCATGCTGCCCAGCAGCGATCCGAGAAAGATCATCAGGGTCATGGTCGATTACTCCGGGTAGCAGCAGGCGCATCGGATTTGATGACGGTGTCGGCTTCGTTTTCCCTGACCATGACCAGCGCCTCCTCATCCAGCCTGCCGCTGAGTGCCAGATACAACTGATACAGCAGGATCGCCGCAGCGCTGACGCCGAATACCAGCCCCGCCGCGTAGAACACTGCCATCGAAAATCCGGACGCGGGCGCCACGACATGCAGGTTGATCACAGCCTGCTGCCAACTGCCGCTGGAAATCAGCCAGCAGATGTAGAGCATCAGCAGTTGTCCGGTAATCAGGCAGATGCGCCTGCCCATCGGCGGCAAGCGTTTGACCAGGCTGTCCAGGCCCAGATGTCCCCGCTCTTTCATCGCCACTAGCGCGCCAAGAAAGATCATCCACACGAAGAACCAGCGTGAGAGTTCTTCCGACACGCTGATGCCGGAGTTGAACGCATAACGCAGCACGACGTTGCCGAACACCAGCACGACCATGGCCACCATGCACAACACGATCAACAGTTTGAGCAGCTTGAAATACAGATCGACGATTTTCGTCATTGGCAGACCTCGCAGATGCACAAGAGCCAGCGCAGCGGCCAGACATCATGAAAGCCATCTCGGGATGGGCGTCATGGGGCGCAACTGCGCTGAAACGGATGGGCGAATCGAAAAACTACTGCGAGCGAATCCAGCCAATGCCTGCATATCGGGCATTGACGAACGGCGAAGGTGAAACGGAAAGGATCAATCCCTGGAGCATGACGGTGTGCCTCGATTGTTCTTATTGTGTTCCTGCCTGGAACGGCACAGGCGGATGTGCAGTAAAAATGTACCAGCCGGTTAATAACGTCAATGGGTTTTTGATTGTCGTAGGGCGGGCCGAATCCTGAATTCATTGATCAACATTGCCTAACAGCAGCCAAAAGCTACTATCTGCACCGAATAAATATTTTTTAAGAATCATTACCTCGCCTGGGCACGCACAATACTGGGCGATTATCGGATAAGGATTTGCAAGGATGAATGCGAGATAGAGTGTTCACACGACGTCTTCGACGCAGTGCTGTCATGCGTCTATGGTGAACTGGACGTAATCCACGCCCATCGCAGGAGCAAGCGCAGTGCCTGACAAGACTTTGAAAGCCGACCTGACCTATCGCCCTCGCCTCGCCGACCTCAGCCCGCTCAACCCACCTGCCGGGCTGCTGGCACCGCAAGCCGAGCCGCTGGTGGCGCCGCGCACCACGCCGGCCAGCGACCTGAAGTCGCGCAAAGGCTACGCGGAAGATTTCCTCGGCGACTTCGTTGTACCTTGGCCAGCACCGGACACTGAACTGGCCGCCGATGTCTACCCGCTGAAGAACGCCGGGGATCGCCTGGACTACATGCACTTTTCCATCACCATGTCGCGCAGTCGACGTCTAGCGCTCTACGTGGGCGTGAACATTGATGGCGACAGCAGCGTGGAGGTCAAGCGCAGCAACGATTCGTGGTCGTTCGACGGCAGGCTGCCTGCCGAGGCGCAGATTGGTGAAAGTCTGTATGCCAGCAACCTGCTGGACCGCGGGCATCTGGTGCGGCGACAGGATCCGAACTGGGGCAAGGATGCACAAACCGCCAATGCCGACACCTTCCATTTCACCAACTGTTCACCACAGATGAGCGCGTTCAACCAGAAGACCTGGCTTGAGCTGGAAGACTACATTCTGGATAACACTCGCCGCTGGAAATCGCGGGTCACAGTGTTCAGCGGGCCAATCCTGCGCGATGACGACCGCAGCTACCGCAACGTGAAAATCCCTTCGGCGTTCTGGAAGGTCGTGGCGTTTCTTGGCGACGATGGCAAGCCTTCTGCCAGCGCTTACATGATTGATCAGAGCCGCGAACTGGGCGAGTTGAGCATCGTGTTCGGCCAGCTCAGGACCTGGCAACGCAGCGTGGCGCAGATCGAACAGCTCACCGGTATCCATTTCGGCAAGCTGGCGGACTATGACGGCTTCTCCAACGAAGAGCGCCTGACCGGTACCCGCATCGAGGCGCAGATTCGTGGACCGCAGGACATTCGGCTGTAAAACAGCCGAACGCCCTGTCCGTGCATTACTCGAACTGCTGGCGGTTTTCCGGCGTGATCAGCTTGAACGGCACCCAGATCACCGGAGACGCCAGCGTTTCGCCCCGCGCCATGCTCAACGCCGCATCCACCGCACCGTTGGCCTGACCGACCGCGTCCTGAAACACACTCACGGCCAGCTTGCCTTCGGCCATCAGTTTCAGTCCGTCCGGCGTGCCGTCGATGCCGCCCACCAGATAGTCGCGGGCATTCTTGCCGGCCTTTTCGAGCCCCATGATCGCACCGATGGCCATTTCATCGTTGTTGGCAGCGATGATCGAGAAGTCCACGCCCTGCTTGACCCAGTCGATGACGATCGTCGCGGCCTGACTGCGCTCCCAGTTGCCGATTTTCTTTTGCACGACTTTCATGTTCGGGTATTTGGCGACCACTTTTTCCACGTCTTCGGTGCGCATGACCGACGACTTGTTACTCGTATCGCCCACCAGAATCACCACGTTGCCCTTGTAGTCGGCACGCCGTGCGAGTTCTTCCGCCTGCAGGGTGCCGGACTCCAACTCGTCCGAGCCGACGAACGCCGTCTGAGGCGGCCACTTGGCGGGTTCCGGATTGCGGTTGACGAACACCAGCGGAATTTTCGCCTCGTTGGCCAGACGCATCATCTCCGGCGCGCTTTTGCCGTTGACCATCGCGACAACAATCGCGTCGACTCTGGAGCTCACCAGGTTGCGGAACTGGCGCATCTGCAGCTCCACATTGTCCTGGCCGTTCTCCATGAAGATATCGGCGTCGAGCACCGCAACCTGCTTCTCCACACCGTGACGCAGGATGGTCTGAAAATTGTCGTTGTACTTGGCCATGCCGACGCCGACCAAAGGCGTAGTGGCGTGAGCCAGACTGGCGGCCAGCAGGCTGGCACCCAGGGAAATCGCTAACCATTGCTTCATGTTCTGACTCCCGGGCATCAAACGCTGAAATGATGGAGCAGCTCGCGCTGATCCCTGGCCATTTTCGACAAGTCCTGGCTGCTGCTGGCCGATTGCTCGGCACCGTCTGCAGCCTGCTGGGCAGAGTCGTTGATGTGCGTGACCATGCGGCTGGTTTCCTGCACCGTCGCGCTCTGCTCTTCGGTGGCGGCAGCAATCTGGATGTTCATGTCGCGAATGGTGCCCACCGCCTCGCTCATCTCCTGCAACAGCTCATCCGCGCCGGACGCCAGCGTCACGCAGTGATTGGACTGGATCTGGCTTTCGTTCATGACCTGCACCGCAGAATGAATCTTGCTCTGCATCTGGCCGATCATTTCCTGGATTTCGCTGGTGGACGTCTGGGTGCGGCTGGCAAGCGACCTGACTTCATCGGCCACCACCGCAAACCCCCGACCCTGCTCACCCGCCCGCGCAGCCTCGATGGCGGCGTTGAGCGCCAGCAGGTTGGTCTGTTCGGCGATGGTGCGAATCGCATCGACAATGCCGTCGATGTTCTGGCCGTACTTCTGCAACTCATCGGTCACCGCTGACGCCTTGTTGACCTGCTCGGCCTGCTGGCGAATGTTGACGATGGTTTCAGCCACGCGCTGCTGAACCTTTTCGGTCAGCTCACTGGTGCTGTCCACCGCGCTGCGGGTGTCCTGGGCACGCCGGGCGACTTCCTCGACTGTGCTTTCCATTTCGTTCATGGCCGAAGCAGCCGAGTGCAGACGATCCTTCTGCTCATCGACCACCCGCGTGGTCTGCTGGCTGATCTGCGCGTTGTTGCTGGCGGTCAACGCCAGGGTATCGGCGGAGCCGATCAGCTCGCGGAAGGTCTGTTGCAGGGACTGGGTGAACTCGTTCAGGTAGCCACCCAGCTCGCCGAACTCGTCCTTGCGGCTGACATCGAACCGCACGCGCATGTCGCCTGTGCTCAGGGTTTTCAGTACCTCGCGAAACGCCGCCAGCGGACGACGCAGGCTGAAGGCCACCCAGATCCCGATCACGACCGCTGCCAGCACCGCCAGAATGCAGGCGACCAGCAACAGACTCAGGCTGGTGGCGATCGTCGAGTCGGCGCCCTCCTTGGCCTCGTTGGCAACCGCCAGCGACTGGTTGCCAAATTCGCCGATCTTGTCCAGCGTCGCCTGAAGACGCGCTTCGGCCGCCTGACGCTGTTTGCCGACCTGATCAGCCAGCGCCGCTTCCTGACGATAGGCCTGATAGACGCCATCAGCGCCGGTCAGGTCATTGAGCAGACGGTTGACCATCACCCCGGCAATACGGCCTGCGCGAGGGTCGACTGCGGTCAGCTCACGGGCGCGGGTGCTGATCACTTCGTCCTGAAGATTGAGCAGGCGCTGCAAGGTTTGTATGTCGGGCGTCGCAGCGTGCGCGGCCAGACCTTCGTAGGACTTGCCCACTTCCAGCAGCAACTTCTCGGCTGCGGCGACGTTGTCGGCCGAGCCGGTCGTGCGCTCGCGGGCAATGTAGTCACGCAGGTAACTGGTCAACTGGACACTCTGGCTGCTGCTGTAGCCCTGCAGGACACGGGTCTGCAGCATCTGGATGACGTGTTGACGATGACTGGCGATCAGGGTCTGCGCCTGCTCGGCATAGGCCGCGCTGAGCTGCTTCTCCTGAGCGAGGTTGTCGCGCAGCCCGGCGCGGTCGCCAATGTAGGCTGGCGTGCTGTCGAGCAACTGATTGAAACGCGCCATGCTGTCGTTGAACGGCTGCTTGCCGTCATCGATCTGCTTGGGGTCATTGCTGACCAGCACGCCCAGCAGCGCCTGGTTGGCGCGTAGAACGTGAACATACAGCTCGCTCGCTGCACGGCTCAACGGTGCCGATTGACCCGTGATCACGGTCAGCCGGTCGCTTATCGAATGGGTGCTCTGATAACTGATACTCACCATGGCGAGCAACAGCACAACCAGCACGGCAAACCCACCAATCACTCGCTGAAGAATGGTCATGGCTGTCCTCTTTTGTTTTTATGGTGCACCGGATGCCTTGCGCGGGAACGCCGGGGACGTCGACACGCAAATGGGTCGGAGCTCAAAAGAGGGTGTCGGCTGGGGAATAGGCGACTTGAGGAAGGGTTCACACTATTTCATGTTGCTCAGGGAGCGCCCGATGTCGCCTCAGGCGCTGCCCTGATCTGCCCTGATAACGCTCAGCGAAAGTGTCGCGCAACCGCTTCAGGTGCATCGGGAACATCCATGTTGATGCGACGCCACGCCGCTTGGGCAAAGCTGTACACCGAAAAGGCAATCAGCCCGAGCGCCACGATCAGCAGCACCAGTCCGCCGGCTGGCAGGTCCTGCAGACCGTTGAGCGCATCTTTCATGCCCGGAGGATGCATTGCCTGATAGCTGGAACCGCTCACGGCAAGCAATACCGCGATCTCGATGAAGGCCACGCCCCTGGCAATCAGACCGAAGCGCGAGACAGGACGAACGTAGCGCATGACGTCTTCGTCGGCCTCGAAATACTTTTCGAACGACGCCTTGTAGCCCTTGATGATGTGCACGATGCCCAGTGCCAGCGGCACCAGCGCCACCACGTAAACGAGCAGATTGGAGTGATCCCAGGACAGGATCGATTGCAGCAGATCCTGCGTCTGGCCGCCACCCGAACCACCGGAGCTTTTCAGACCGCTGATCAACAGGCCTGCGGCGAAGAACGCCAGCGCGCCATAGGTGAAACCGCCGACCAAGAGACCACCACGAATCACCAGTCCCTTGAGTTCGCGCCCATGATGATCGACATCGCGGGTCGCTTGCAGCACACGCCAGGCGGCGAATGCAAGCAGGCCGACTACTACGATGCCGACCAGCACGTTACCGAACGGCTGACTCAACAAGGCTTCAAGACTGCTATGACTGTCTGCGGGTTGCGAGGAACCCTGCGCCGCCAGTACGGCGAACAGACCGATGATCAGATAGACAACACCACGAGCGGCGTAACCGCCTCGTGCAAGCATGACAAGGCTGCGTTGCGCAGACATAAGGACCTTCCCTGAAAAGAGTGATACACGAACAGACCCGTGACCACTCCAGGGGTTCGAAGCATTTTCGAAGCAATTGAGGTGCAGAGCGAAATGAATCGCTCTGCCACCTTGGGCTGCCTCAGGCGAAGGTCGCGCCTCGGGCGTTCACGAACAATGAATACAGTGAATGGCTGCTCGCCATGAACAACCGGTTGCCTTCCCGCCCGCCGAAACAGACGTTGGCGCAACGTTCCGGAAGCGTGATGTGGCCGATGGCCTTGCCCTGCGGATTGAACACCCGCACTCCGTCGAGCTTTTCAAGATCGGCCTGGGGATTGCCATTACCACCCCAGCCGCACCACAGGTTCCCGTTCTCGTCGCACTTGATGCCGTCGATGGCCGCGTAATCCGCACCCTCGACGTGCTTGCGGCGCGCGCCGAGCGTGCCGTCATCGTTCACGGCAATGGCCCAGATGATGCCGTTCGGCCTGGCGCGACCTTCGACGACATAGAGGGTTTTCTCGTCCGGCGCAAAACACAGCCCGTTCGGCCCGGCCAGATCATCGATCACCCGGCTGACCTTGCCGTCGGCGGGATCGATGCGATACACACCGAAAGGCTGGGACTGAGGCACTTTGTGGCCTTCATAGTCGCTGTTGGCCTGGAACATCGGGTCAGTGAACCAGATCGAACCGTCGCGCTTGCAGACGATGTCGTTCGGCGAATTAAAGGGCTTGCCTTCGAAACTGTCTGCCAGCACGGTGATGCGTCCGTTGTATTCGGTGCGTGTGACACGCCGCCCTTCGCGGGTGGTGGATGACCCTTCGCACACCAGCAGACGCCCTTGACGATCACGGCACATGCCGTTGGAAAAATTCGAGTGTTCGCGGTACACCGAGAAACTGCCGGTCACCTCATCCCAACGCATGATGCGGTTATTGGCAACGTCGCTGACCAGCAGGTAGCGACCATCGCCAATCCATACCGGACCTTCGGCCCAGCGCATGCCGGTCGCGAGCTTTTCGACGCTGGCATTGAAGATGCGCAGGTCCATGAAGCTGTCGTCCAATACGCCGACCAAAGGATCGGGATAGCGCTGGGTCAGTGGCTCGGCGAGAGAAAAACGCGGCAATGCGCCAATGGCTGCAACGGTCGCCGAGACCGCCAGCGACTTTTTCAGAAATCCCCTGCGGCCCTGATCGGTAGCGGTACCTGCTTGAGAAAAATCCATGGGTGCGTCCTTATTTATTGTTAGAGGAGTGACATCGCGCCTTGTCGACGATGCCCAGGCAGTAGGACAGCGTTAAGATCGCTCGAGTGCGATGTGCATTCGACAATGAACAGGCTGGGGCTTGAAACCACAATCAGGTATCGTGCTGCGCCTTTATTCATCTCATTTCTTTGAGGGCTTCAGCCATGCCGTCGAGCAAACGTGAACAGGCACAGGTAGAGCGACGCTTGATTGCAGCGCTGACGCAGTCCTGCGAAACGGCAAAATCGGAGATTCCGGGCTTTTGTTGGCTGACTCACGAAGTTGATTATGCGAACTTCCCGGCCAGTCTTCAGGTGATCTGGGCATTCGATACGGTGGCAGCGAAAGATCAGGCATTGAGCCATGGGCTGGATCAACGCATGATCCAGCTGACTGCCGAGGCACTGGATGAACTTGATATCACGCTGAAGACGCTGGCTGGGCACGTACACTTCGACAGCGAAGAACAGTGCCTGCGCGAGAACGGCGGCAATTGGGAGATTCGACTTTCACGCAAATACGCCAGACGAGGTTGACCATGGCCAAGGACATCGAAAACCCCTGCATTTCCGTGTGCCAGCTCAGCGGTGATCTGTGCGTGAGTTGTGGGCGGACCAAGGATGACATTCGCAAATGGAAGCGCATGAAGCGTCCGGAGAAAATGGCTGCCGTACAACGCGCCACTCAGCGCATGAAGAGCCTGCAGAAAAAGACTGTCTGACACCGCTTATTCATGAAACATGCTGAAACTTCTTTAAAACGGCCCTGGTCTGTATGCCTCGTGGCTCGGTGGGTTGGAGTCTGACGAATTACGAGAATGCTCGCCTTGGCCAGTCATGCAGATCGCCGCAATACCCTCTCCCTGGACAGCCTGAACTTTTTCCTCGCCGACGTGCGCGACGGACTGGGTCCCTACCTCGCCATTTACCTGTTGGCGGTCCACAAATGGGACCCCGCCAGCATCGGTGTGGTGATGACCATTGCCGGTATTGCCGGGCTCGTGACCCAGACACCCGCCGGAGCCCTGATCGACCGAACGAAGTACAAGCGCGCGATCATTGCTGCTGCCGCGTTACTCGTAACCTTGAGTTGCCTTGTTTTGCCGTTCACCTCGTCATTCACGCTGGTGGCGCTGACCCAGGCGCTGAGCAGCGTCGCTGCGTCCGTTTTCGCGCCGGCCATCGCCGCCATTTCGCTGGGCATTACCGGACCGCGCGCCTTCACCCGACGCACCGGGCGCAATGAAACCTTCAACCACGCCGGCAATGCCTGCGCGGCGCTGCTGGCGGGTGGTTTCGCTTACCTGTTCGGTCCGGTGGCGGTGTTCTACCTGATGGCGGCCATGGCGCTGGCCAGCATCCTTGCCGTCAGCTTCGTTTCCGCCGATGCGATCGACCATGATGTGGCCCGAGGTTTCGACGCCAGTCATAAGGTGCATGACGGTGCTCCGTCGGGCCTGAAGGCTTTGCTGAGCAACAAGCCGCTGCTGTTGTTCGGCATCTGCTGCGCCCTCTTCCACCTGGCCAACGCCGCGATGCTGCCGCTGGTGAGCCAGAAGCTTTCGCAGATCAACATGCAAATGGCCACGCCGCTGACCTCGGCCTGCATCGTTGCCGCTCAGTTGGTCATGGTTCCTGCGGCTTTGCTGGTGGGCATGAAAGCGGACGTATGGGGCCGCAAACCCTTGTTGCTGGCAGGCTTTCTGATTCTGCCGATTCGCGGCGTGCTCTACACCTTGTCTGATGACCCGTACTGGCTGGTCGCGGTGCAGATGCTCGACGGTATCGGTGCGGGCCTGTTCGGCGCGCTGTTCCCCTTGATGGTCAAGGACCTGACCCAAGGCACCGGACGCTTCAACGTCAGCCTGGGCGCGCTGTCGACGATGTTTGGTCTCGGGGCTGCGCTGAGCAACAGCCTGGCAGGTTTCGTGGTGCATTCGGCGGGTTACAGTGCCGCGTTCCTGACCCTCGCCGGGGTGGCGGCGGCGGCGTTCTGCCTGCTGTGGTTCGCCGTGCCGGAAACCCTCGCTCAAGCGGAGCAAGGGTCTGGAAAGGGCCCGACCGATTCCGATCCTGATGCGATGACCTCTGTCACGCCAGCCTGACCACTTGCACTTGCCAGCCTTGCGGCTGGCAGGTCGCGATCACCAGTCCATTTCCGGCACCTTCCAGACCGCCAATCCAGACGCCCTTTTCATCCCACAGTCCGCTGCGACCGGCCGATTCCCAACCGCCAGTAGGTCCGCCGTGGTTGGCCATCAGGACAGGCAGTCCATGGCGCCGGGCGTGCCCCTGCAGCAGCGCAGCATCCTTCTCGTAACCGCCGGGTGAGATCAGCACGCTCGCTGCGTACACCCACGCCTTGCCGTCAGCCATGCGCTGAACGTGCTCGGGATGACTGAAATCGGCGCAGACGCACAGGCCTATCCGTTGTTGCCCCAATGGCAGAAAACAGTCTTTCGATCCGGCACTGAACACCGCGTCCTCGCCGGGGTGCAGGTATTGCTTGGCGTACGCAATGGCCTCGCCCTGCGCGGTGAAGGTCAGCGCACCGATGTGCACCGTGTCGTTCCGCCCCTTCAGCGGGATGCCGACGGTGGTTGCCAGATTCAGTTGCATTGCCAGTGAGCGGATGGGCTCCAGACGGTCGTCTTCAGGGTCGACCGCCAGTTCACGGGCGATGTCCGGCTCGTAGCCGGTCAGGGATAGTTCGGGGAACAGCAGGTACTCGGCACCTTGCTCCGCTGCGTGACGCATGAAGGTCAGATGCCCCTCGAGATTGCGCGCAAGCTGGCCACGTTCAGAATGGAACTGCGCGGCGGCGAGGATCGGGGGCATGGCGGCTCTCTGTTGGTTGATCGTGCAGGTCGGGGTTCTGTCTGCGGCATTGTGCGCGAACTATAGACCGGACGCAGAGCGTCCTGAGAGGCATTACCACGCGGAGCGTGGTAACGATCAGAGTCTGTCAAACACTGATGATCGTGCCCATCGCTCCGCGTGGGCATGCCGCCCGTGACGCTCCGCGTCACATTTGTGCTGCGCTATGCATTTCAGATGGGACGCAGAACGCAGGAGCGACCTGCATTCACAACAAGTTACATTTGAATCCCCACGCATGTTGTACGACGTCTTATCTTATCTGCGACTGTCTTTCATCTCACTACAATAACAATGGAGATTCGACACATGCCTGGCACCCCTTCGATTGAAGAAAAGGCAACGTCTGTCGCAGAACCCCGCTTGAAAAAGCTCGCCAAGCTGTTGGGACCCGGCATCATCGCCGTATTGTCCTGGCTCGGCGCGGGCGATCTAATTACCTCTTCGGTTGCCGGTGCGAGTTACGGGTACGCGATGATGTGGGTGCTGGCGATTTCGCTGCTGCTCAGGTTTCTGATCGTCAACATCATTGCCCGCTTCCAGCTCTGCAATAACCAAGGCATGACCATCCTGCAGGGCTACGCGCAACTGCATCCGTTCTTCGCCTGGTTCATGCTCGCGTACGCGTTGTTGATGGGCCATTTGATCAACGCCTACATGATCAAGGGTGCCGGTGAGGCGCTGGCGATGTTGCTGCACATCAACCAGCCGCTGCTCTGTTCGGTCGCGGTGGTGATTGCAGTGTGGTTGCTGGTGGGACGCAACATCTACGCGATGATCGAAGGCGTGATGAAAGTGCTGCTGGCGATCATGACGCTGGCCTTTCTGACCCTGGCGATCATGTCCGGTCCGGATGTCACCGGCATCATCAAAGGCACTATCGGTTTCAGCATTCCGCCCGATGAAGGCGTGCATGGCGCGCTGCTGGTCGCGGTGTCGGTCATCGGTGCAGTCGCCGGTTCCATTGCCAACTTCGTTCACCCTTACGTGATGCGTGAAAAGGGCTGGATCGGTCCGCAACACAAACGCATTCAGCGCAACGACCTGCTGTTCGCGGTCATCGTCGGCATCGTCATCAACCTGGCGATCTGGGTGGTGGGCGTCGAGATTCTGCGTCCCAACGGCATTCAGGTGAACACGCTGGGCGATCTGGGCAAGGCGCTGGAACTGTTCTTCGGTCCGCTGGGCTGGTACATCTTCTTCATCGGCGTGTTCGCCACGCTGTTCGCCAGTATTTCCGGCAAGACCACCGCGTTCCCGATGCTCATCACCGACGCGTTCCAGCACATCCGTCCCGAACGCCGCACACGCTACGGCAAAGAGTTTCACCGTGATCCGATGCACAAGTGGTTCATGCTGTTCATTCTGGTGACCCCACTGATCTGGTCGCTGCCAGGCATGCCGGATTTCGTGACCCTGACCCTGGGCGTCAACGCGCTGAACATTGTCGGCCTGCCGATCATCTCGCTGGGCCTGCTGATCATGTCCAACCAGAAATCCCTGCTGGCCAAGGAATACCGCAACAACCTGTTCGAGAACATTGCGCTGACCTTCGCCACGGGTCTGGCGTTGTGGGTAGCGTTCCAGCTGGGAACCGAGCTGCTGGCGTAATCTGATCATGATCAGGCGCGGTGAGCTGCCCGGCTCACTGCGCCTGAATCTGCGTTGCGTTCCTTCCGTTACCAGTTGTACGCCACCTTCCCGTAATAGAACGCCCCGCTGTAGCCATAAGGCGAATAGGTGCTGTACGCCAGGTTGCCGCCACTCGACGCAAAGTCGTTGAGCTTTTCAGGGTATTTGTCTGTCACGTTATCTCCTCCCAGGGTGAACACCCAATTCTTGTGCGTGTAATCCACGGCGAGATCCAGAAGCCAGGCTGCACTGAAGGTCTGATCGTTGACCTTGTCTGCCTGATAGCTGGTGAATTCCCCGTAACGGACCAGATTGGAGTGCAGCGCCCACGGCCCGAACGTGAAGTCGTTGCCCAGACTGAGCTTGTGCTGCGGCGTGGTATCACCCAGCAGACCGATACGTTCGCGACGATCAACCCGCACCAGGTTCACGCCCAGTTGATCGAGTATCGCCGGATTGGCTTTTACATCGGTCACTTTGGTGTGGTTGTAGTTGTAGCCGACCGTGCTGTTCCAGCGCACGCCGTTATCAAACTGATAGCGATAGTTAGCCACAAGATCGATGCCGTCGGTGCTGGTGTCGGTGGCGTTGGTGAAGTAGCGGGCACTGGTGTAATTGATGTCGCCCACGCCATTGTTGCGCAGGTAGTTGATCGCGGTGTTGTTGAGCACAAGATTGGACGACAGCGAGATACGGTCGCGAATGTCGATGCGGTACACGTCGGCCGTAACGGTCAGGTTGTCCAGCGGCTCCAGCACCAGCCCCAGGCTGTAGTTGCGGGACTTCTCTGCCTTCAAGTCCTCGGCGCCGAGCAGTTGCGCAACGTTGCTGCCGGCCGGAAACGTACCGGCTTCCTGAATGGTGTTGCCGATCAGTTGCGACGAGGTGAAGGTGAAATTCTGCTGGGCCAGTGACGGCGCGCGGAAACCGGTCGAAACGCTGCCACGCAGGGCAACTTGCGGGGTGAAGTCATAGCGCGCCGACAGCGAACCGCTGATGTTGGAACCGAAGTCGCTGTAATCCTCGTGGCGCACTGCCGCCGACACGCCGAGCTTCTCGGTCAGGTTGGTTTCCACATCCAGATACTGCGCGAAGTTGTGGCGTGAGGAACTGCCGGCATCGGCCGCCCGGAATCCACCCAGCCCGGAACTGCCGGTCTGAAAATAAGACTCGGCCTGCCCTGCTTCGATTTGATAACCCTGCCGCAGATACTCGGCGCCGAATGCTACCGACACCGGATACGGCAGCCAGGCCGCATTGAATTCCCGCGACAGATCCAGACCCAGCTGTTTCTGATCGTTGGTCAGCGTGCCGTTGTCGAACGAGCGCGGCGTAGCCAGACCCAGCGACGTATTGATGGTCCGGGTACGAATCCCGTAGCTGTTCTTGCCGTAGTTTGCGGACAGATCGTAGTGCCAGTCGTTCGCCAGTTCACCGCGCAAACCCGCGACCAACGATGTGTCTTCCAGCGTGCCGTGAATCAGCGGCAGGTATCCATTGGGAAAAATCGCCGGGTTGTTGTTCGACGCGTTTCCGGGACGGTAGAACGCGGCGGTTTCGCCCCGCCGCTTGCTGTAGCCGCCGAAGCTGTAGAACTCCAACGCGTCACTGAAACTGTATTCGGTGTTGAACTGGACCTTACCCTCTTCGGTTTCCGGTTCACCCTGGCGAAACACACGTTGGCCGTAGGTCGTCGATCCGATGCTGGACGCCCGCAGGTCGTCGCCGGCACGATTGGTGTAATCGTTGTTGGCCCCTTCGCCGGACAGATTGAAAAAGCCATTGCTGCCCAGAGCAAAACCGGTGTTGCCTGCGACCTGGCGCTGAATGCCGTCACCTTTCTTGTACTGACCGTAGCGTGTCGAGACCGAGCCGCCGTGATCGGCATTCTTGAGGATGATGTTGATCACCCCGGCAATGGCATCCGAGCCATAACGGGCCGACGCTCCGTCACGCAGCACTTCGATGTGATCGATGGCTGACAGCGCAATGGCGTTCAGGTCCGCAGGCGCCGAGCCTCGCCCCACCGCGCCACCCAAATTGACGAAGGCCGATGTGTGACGACGCTTGCCGTTGACCAGCACCAGTACCTGATCAGGCGAAAGACCGCGCAACTGGGCCGGCCGGGCCAGCTCGGCACCGTCCACCAGACTGGGCCGTGGAAAATTGATAGAAGGAATCAGGCGTGCCAGCACCGTGCCTAGTTCGCTTGAACCGGAACTGCGCAGGCTGTCGCCGGAAATCACGTCGATAGGCGACAGTGATCCACTGGCGGTACGTTCCTGTGCTCGTGTACCGGTGACAATGACGGTGCCCAGGGTCGAGGTTTGCGCCTGGGCGTTGTCCTCAACAGTTTCTTCAGCCTTCGTGACCGGGCTAACACCTGCAGCGCTCAGCAGATTTGCCGAGAAAATCGCCGTGGCCAGTACTTTTCGTTTGAAACTCCCCATACCGCAGCCCCTTGAATTCCCTTATCCAGAACATCGTGTTCTGGTGACAACGAGCGATCCGTGCGGTGGACGGTGGCGATCATGACGGTTTTATTTGATGTTCCGGTGGACCGATGGGTTATAGCTTAACGCTACTAAAGATCAGGCTTTAAATACCAATAACGCATAAGCTGCTGCCTTTTCGTCAAACCGAAATACGCCTCTGGTGAGGCATAAAAAAGAGGCCGCATCTGCCTGAGAATGCGGCCCCAAAAAGTGAATATTCTGAGCCTGAGAGCGGCTATCTGGCAGTAATCACCGACAGTTTGGTAATCCCGGCACGCTCGATAGAGGCCATGGCACGCGCCACCTCGCCGTAGTTCACACCGTCGTCAGCCTGCAGTTGCACGCGCACATCCGGGGCTTTTTCCCTGGCGGCCTTCAGGTTGGTTTCCAGCAGGTCCGGCTGGATTTCATCCTTGTTGATGAACAGCTTGCCCTGCCCGTCGATGCTCACCACCAACGGGTCTTTTTGCTCCACCGGAGCAACGGATTCGGTCTTGGGCAGGTTGATCGGAATCGAGTTGGTGAGCAGCGGCGCGGTGACGATGAACACCACCAGCAGTACCAGCATCACGTCTACCAACGGCGTGACGTTGATCTCGCTTAGCACTTCATCGCTGTCCTGAGTGGAAAAGGCCATGTCAGGATGCCTCCTTCACTTTCTGCCCGGCTGCAGTGGTGCCGGATTTGAGCACTGGATGCAGCAGCACCCGGAAGGCACTCTTCTGCGCCAGGCTGTAGAAGTCGTGTGCAAAGTCATCGAGATCGGCAACCGTCAGCTTCAGACGGCGCAGGTAGTAGTTGTAAACGAGCACCGCAGGCACGGCGACCGCAATGCCGACGCCGGTTGCCACCAGCGCAGCACCGATGGGTCCCGCCACGGTTTCAAGGCTTGCGGAGCCCGCAGCACTGATCCCCTTGAGCGCCGACATGATGCCCCAGACCGTACCGAAGAGGCCGATGAAGGGCGACGTGCTGCCGATACTGGCGACAATCGCCAGACCGTTTTCCAGCGATCGACGCTCGCGCACGATCTGCTGACGCAACGAGCGCTCGAGTCGGTCCTGATGATTGATGGACTGGCTCAGGTCGTGGGGCTGCGCGGTCTCGTTGACCTGGATGGCGGCGTAACCGGCCAGCGCAACGCGGGCGGCAGCGCCCGGCTTCTCGTGAGCCAATTGAGCGGCGGAATCCAGGCTCGACGCGGCCCAGAACTGCTTGTGAAACGTGCGATCCTGAGTCTTGAGGCGTGAGAACTGCACGCCTTTGAGCAGGGCCAGGCCCCAGGTAGCGACCGAAAAGATCACCAGCAGCCAGATGACCGCGTGCTCAATGGATTCAAACGGCGAAGCAAGTAGGTTCATGGCGCAGCTCTCTCTGAACAAGGCATGGAGTGTCGCGATGCGCCTTTTGTCAGGTAGCCCGCAGGTCAATCGAATACGTGGATTTAGTTGATCTTGAAGTCGATGGGCACGCTGACCCAGCCATCCTGGGCGATATCACCCTGCTTGGCCGGAACGAAGCTCCAGCGTTTCACGGCAGCCAGTGCGGCGTCGTCGAGCGACTCGCGGCCGCTGCTTTTCTGAATCTGGATTTCACCGGGTTTGCCGCTGGCCAGCACGTGTACCCGCAACATCACGGTCCCTTCCCACCCGCGACGCATGGCCAGCGAGGGGTATTCCGGTGCAGGATTGCGTAGATAACCGGCACTGGCCGAAGCCGGCGTGACGGGTTTTGGCGCGGGCGGCGCTGGAGGTGCAGGTGCTGCGACTGGCGGCGCTGGCACAGGCGGCGCAGGCACAGGTGGCGCAGGCGTCGGTTCAACGGGTTTCGCGACCGGCTTCACGACCGGTTTGGGCGGTTGCGGCTTTGGCTTGGGTATCGGCTTGGGCGGTGGCGGCTTGACGGCCAGCTCATCCTCGACCGGAGGCGGAGGCTCGGCTACAGGCTGTACCACAGGCTCGGGTGGCGGCGGCGGTGCCTCCACCAGCGGCGCAGGTCTTGAAAATTCGATGGTCATCGGCGGAATTTCCGGCGGCACCACCGGCAACACGGGCGTCGGCTTTTGACTCAGCCAGTAGATCACCGCGCCGTGCAACACGAGCGCAAACACGCCCAGCAGGATGGCTTCCCGGCGCCCGAGAACAGGTTTGGGATTGCTGTGCAGTCGCGATGAAGACAAGGGCTCACGAAAGGGACGCCCCAGATCGACCAGGTCGCCATTCGGCGTCTGGCGCCATGGCACATCAAGTGCGCTGGCGGCGGTCTGGACATTGCCCATTGATACGCTCCTGTATTTTTTAATAAAAAATCCAGGTTCTGTTGGTATCAGTCACCTTTCCAAAGTTGATGTGGCAAGGCAATCATGGCTTAAAGGTACTTGTTCCTGAAAAGAATATTTGGTTCGCTGGTTATTCTTTTAAGAGATATAAACTGGTTAGGCGGAATCGATACAAAGACCGTGGGAGGCGGCTTGCCGGCGATGGCGTCAAGTCAGTCAATGCTGGGCTGCATGAAAAAACGCATCGCCGGCAAGCCGCCTCCCACAGTTGGCGTTCGCTCAGAAGCTTGCAGAACGAGGGCTTTCCACATCAAGACGGACGCGACCTGCCCCAGTCACGAACCGGCAGGGAAGCTGCGTAGGCCATGGCTTCCTGTCGGGTGTTGAATGAGGCAAGTCGGTCTTTAGGGGTACACACGGTCCAGGGACCGCGGTTGACGCTGATCAGTTGATAGCCGTTGATCTGGGTTTTGGAAAGCATGGGAGCACTCATATTCACCTCCAGTAGCAAGAGAAATATCGTGATGCCCCGCCTACCTTACTCCTGAGCGACCCGTCTGTGCGGGCCGCTCGGCCGACAGATCAATGCCCGCTGTGATCGCCATGACCGCTGTGTGCGTCAGTGGTCAAGGACCTGGCCACCGCTGTCACTTTGATCGACTCCTTCACGCCCTTGGCGTTTTCAACGGTCAGGGTCAACGGCACCTGATCGCCCTCTTTGACCTGCGCCAGCAGCCCCATGAACATCACGTGATAACCGTCGGCATCGAGCGCCACGGTCTTGCCCGCCGGCAGGTCCACGGAGGCCACCTGCCCCATGTTCATCACATCGTTTTTCATGCTCATCTGATGGATCTGAACAGTCTTGGCCACGGGCGAAGCGACGTCCACCAGCTTGCTGTCCTCGCTTGCGGTGATCTGCATGAATGCACCGGTTGCAGGCTGACCCGGCACAGTGGCGCGTACCCAGGCATCATCAACCCGTGTCTCGGCAAACGCATGAGCACTCAGACCCAGGAGCGAGACAGCCAGCAGCATCGGTTTTACGGCGTTACGAATCAGCGTATTCATCAACATACTTCCATCAAAGTGAGCAGATCTTCGGCGCATTGTTGGGCAGACAACTTGTGCGACAGGCCCAGACGCAGGACACCACGGGTGTCATAGACATAGCTGGTGGCGGTGTGAGAAATCGTATAGGTATCGCCAAGCGGGACCTTTTCGAAGAACACACCGAACTCTTTCGCCGTGGCAGCGGTTTCTTCAAGTGTTCCGGACAGGGCGACGAAGGTCGGATCGAACGCTTTCACGTAGGCATTGATCACTTCGGGCGTGTCGCGCTCCGGGTCAAGGGTGATGAACACCACCTGAAAGGTCTTGCCGTCCTCGCCCATCAGCTTTCTGATCTGCGCAGCGCGGGCAAGCGCTGTGGGGCAGATGGCTGGACACTGGGTGAAACCGAAGAAGACCATCGGCATCAGGCCACGAAAGCTCGACAGCGTCTTGACCTCGCCCTTCGGGTCCTTGAGCCGGAAGTTGCGACCGACGATTTCATTGCTCATGTCCTTGCCGTGCTTGAACGGCAAGGCATTGGAATTGCCGCAACCGGCCAGCAGGCCAAGGCTGAGCAGCGAGAGGCCGGAGACGACCTCGCGGCGGGTGAAATTCTGCGTCATGTATTACGTCCCTTGAAGGATAAGGCGCGACCACCGGTATTGAAGCCAGCTGTCGTTCCCGTAAACCGGCAGGCTCAACAGCGTTGATGCCTGACCACAAACGATGAGCATAGGCGTACAGGCTCAAGGCGCTTGCGGCAGGCAACCTGGGGACGCCTGGCGAGGGGCTTGATGTAGCAGGCCTTGAGGCAGACGCAGCCTGACATTCAGGGTACGCGCCAGCCATCCCAGGCCAATGAAGAACAGCAGCGCAAGGGTCAGCTTGCCGGCAAAGGCGCAATCGAACGTGGCCAGTTGCATGACCAAGGCATGGCTGCCCTTGTCCATCGAAGGCAAAGAAGCGCCGACATCACCGCAGATATCGTCCGCTGAAACCGACGAAATGGCCGACAACATCTGCCCATGACCGAAACCGCACGCAACGCCATTGAACAGGACGAAGCCGTACAGCATCCAGGCGATGAGCGAGCGGTGGGTTCGGACGAAATTCATGGCGGCGAATTTAACACTCAAGGGTGCTGGCGAACACCGCGAATGCTGTTACAAAAAACGTGCTGGAGCGCGAGCCGTGCTGCTGCGGGCTGCAGTGCGGGTGCGACAAAACGGCACAGGCACGCTTACCACTGCTCCATCCTGGAGTCGCTCCCACAATCCATCAGCCGACGCGGGCACCGTGCATGAACAGTTGAATCAACATTGCCCCCATCCCGGCGCGCGCCACCCGCCCGCGCCGTTCGGCATCGACCAGACCGAACAACAACGAAGCGAAGGTTTCAGTAAGCACCGCAGCGCTCATATCGATTCTGAACAGCCCTTCCCGCTGGCCACGTAGAAAGAAGGCATCCAGCGCATCGGAATACGGCAACCAGCGACGTCCGCCACAGCTTTCGTCCATGGTGTCCGGACGCCATTGAAAGACCAGAAACACCAGCATTTCACGATGAATGAGGTGGTTATCGACCAGACGTTGCAGCGCTTCGACAGGAGGCGCGAGCTCAAGGTCAGCCTCGGCGATCATCTGATTCATCAGGTCCGAGGCATGATTGAGCAGCATTTCAATCAGGTTGGCGCGGGTGCCGCAGAACCGGTTGAGCGTTGCCTTGCTCACACCGGCCGCCTGGGCAATGTCCTTGAGCGTGCCGGCAGGATGGTCTACCAGCGCAACGGCAAGGGCTTTCAAAAGCTTTTCATCAGCAGCGGTCAAGTCCATTGGTTGCTTTTTTACCTCTTCGGGTGGAATGCGGCGCGCATTGTGCAGAAGACAGCCTGTTTTCACAAAAGCCATTAACATTTGGTCACGAAAGTATCATGTGAGTCAATATTGACTCATCTGATTCCAGCGTAGATCATTCGCGGCTTTAGCGTCTGATGGGCCATGCCCGGGTGAGATATGAGTACATTGCGCGACTGGCGTAGGTTGTCGATGGTTACGCTGCTGTCTGCGGCGGTTCTCGCCGGTTGCGAGCAGAAGCCCCAGCAGGACCAGAGCGCCGCAACTGCTCCGCGACAGGTCGAGTCGGTGGCGGTGAAAACCGAATCCCTAACGGTCATCAACGAACTGCCCGGACGCGTCGAACCGGTCCGCGTCGCTCAGGTACGCGCCCGTGTTGCCGGCATCGTGCTGACCCGCAACTTCGAGGAAGGCGCCGATGTAAAGGCCGGCGCCGTACTGTTCCAGATCGACCCGGCGCCATTCAAGGCCGCCCTGTCGAAGGCGCAAGGCGACCTGGCCCGAACCGAAGCCACGCTGTTCGAAGCCCGGGCCACGGTCAAACGCTATGAATCGCTGGTGGAAATCGAAGCGGTCAGCCGCCAGACCTACGACACCGCCCGCGCCACGCTGCAGAACGCTGTCGCCGCCAAACGTTCGGCTCAGGCTGACGTGGAAACAGCACAGCTGAACCTGGGTTTTGCGACGGTCAGGGCACCGATTTCGGGCCGCATCGGCCGGGCTCTGGTGACCGAGGGTGCATTGGTGGGCCAGGCGGAAACCACCTTGATGGCGACCATCCAGCAACTGGAACCGGTGTTTGTCGACTTCACCCAGCCCGTCGCCGATGCACTGCACATGCGCGCCGCCATTCAGGAAGGTCGCCTGCCCAAGGGCGGTGAAGATGCATTGTCCCTGAGCATCGACGGTACCGATTACACCAGCACCGGCACGCTGCTGTTTACCGACGTCGAAGTGGATCGCACCACCGGGCAAGTGCTGTTGCGCGCACGCTTCGCCAACCCTCAAGGCGTGCTGCTTCCCGGTATGTATGTGCGGGTACGCACGCCACAAAGCGTCAATGCCAACGCTATTCTCGTGCCGCAGCGCGCTGTACAGCGTTCCGGCGACGGCACGGCTCGCGTGCTGGTGATCGGCCAGGACGGCGCGGTCGAGGCCCGCCCCGTCAAGACAGGCGCAATGCAGGACTCGCGCTGGCAGATCACCGAAGGCCTGAAGGCCGATGAGCAGGTCATTGTCGGCAACATGACCGGCATCAACCCGGGTGACAAGGTCGTCCCCAAATCGCAACCCGCCCAACAGCAGGCCAAGGCTCAGTAAAGCCGCCTTCAGCGCGATCGAGGATCACCTTCCATGTCCCTGTTCTTTATCCGGCGGCCCAATTTTGCCTGGGTGCTTGCCCTGTTCATCCTGCTGGCGGGGCTGATGGCCCTGCCCGCCTTGCCTGTAGCGCAATACCCCGTGGTCGCGCCGCCGCAGATCACCATCACCGCCACCTACCCTGGCGCTTCGGCGAAGGTGCTGGTCGATTCGGTCACCAGCGTGATCGAAGACGAGCTCAACGGCGCCAAGGGCATGCTGTATTACGAGTCGACCAGCAACTCGACTGGCTCCGCCGAGATCAACGTCACCTTCAATCCGGGCACCAATCCGGACATGGCTCAGGTTGAAGTCCAGAACCGGATCAAGAAAGCCGAAGCCCGTCTGCCGCAGCCTGTGCTGAGTCAGGGCTTGCAGGTCGAGCAAGCCAGTTCCGGGTTCCTGATGATCTTTGCCCTGAGCTATACCGGTGACACGGCCAACAAGGACACAGTGGCGCTGGCCGACTACGCGGCGCGCAACGTCAACAACGAGATCAGTCGGGTGAACGGTGTCGGCAGGCTGCAGTTCTTCGCCGCCGAAGCGGCCATGCGCGTCTGGATCGATCCACAGAAACTGGTGGGCTACGGCCTGTCGATCGATGACGTCAACGCCGCGATCCGCGCCCAGAACGTTCAGGTGCCCGCCGGCAGTTTCGGCAGCACACCGGGTTCATCCCTGCAGGAGCTGACCGCGACCCTCGCGGTGAAAGGCACGCTGGATAATCCGGAAGAATTCGGACGCATTGTGCTGCGCGCCAATCAGGACGGCTCCACCGTCCATCTGGAAGACGTCGCCCGGCTGGCCGTCGGCAGTCAGGATTACAACTTCGAATCGAGACTGGATGGCAAACGCGCCGTGGCCGGTGCTATTCAGCTGTCGCCCGGCGCCAATGCCATCCAGACCGTGAAGGCCGTCAAGCAGCGCCTCGACGAGCTGTCGGTCAACTTCCCGGAAGGCGTCGAGTACTCGATTCCTTACGACACCTCGCGTTTCGTGGACGTGGCCATCGACAAGGTGATTTACACCCTGATCGAAGCCATGGTGCTGGTGTTTCTGGTGATGTTCCTGTTCCTGCAGAACATCCGTTACACGTTGATTCCGACCATCGTGGTGCCAGTGTGCCTGGCCGGTACGCTGGCGATCATGTACGTGCTGGGTTTCTCGGTGAACATGATGACCATGTTCGGCATGGTGCTGGCCATCGGCATTCTGGTGGACGACGCCATTGTGGTGGTCGAAAACGTCGAACGGATCATGGCCGAAGAAGGCCTCTCCCCGCCCGCCGCCACCGTCAAGGCCATGGGACAGGTGTCTGGCGCGATTCTGGGCATCACTCTGGTACTGGCAGCGGTGTTCCTGCCACTGGCGTTCATGGGCGGCTCGGTCGGGGTTATCTACCAGCAGTTCTCGCTGTCGCTGGCCGTGTCGATTCTGTTTTCGGGGTTCCTCGCCCTGACCTTTACGCCAGCCCTGTGCGCCACGCTGCTCAAACCGATCCCCAAGGGTCATACCGAGAAGCGCGGTTTCTTCGGCGGCTTCAACCGTCTGTTCGGCAAACTCACCGACCGTTACGATCGGGTCAATTCCAGCCTGATCAAACGTGCTGGCCGCTACATGCTGCTGTACGTCGGCATCGTCGGGCTGCTGGGTTTCTTTTACCTGCGTCTGCCCGAGTCGTTCGTGCCTGTGGAAGATCAGGGTTACCTGATCATTGATGTGCAGTTGCCGCCAGGCGCGACCCGTCTGCGGACCGATGCCACGGCGAAGCTGCTGGAAGATTACATACTGTCCCGGGAAACGACAGACGCAGTCACCATGCTGCTGGGCTTCAGTTTCTCCGGCATGGGCGAAAACGCCGGTCTGGCCTTCCCTACCCTCAAGGACTGGTCGGAGCGCGGCGACGGACAATCGGCAGCGGACGAAGCGGCGGCGTTCAACCAGCATTTCGCCGGTCTCAGCGATGGTACGGTCATGGCGGTCACGCCACCGCCCATTGAAGGGCTCGGCACGTCAGGCGGTTTCGCCCTGCGCCTTCAGGATCGCGCCGGACTGGGCCGTGAAGCCCTGCTGGCAGCGCGCAACGAACTGTTGGGCAAGGCCAACGGCAACCCGAAAATTCTTTACGCCATGATGGAAGGTCTCGCCGAAGCACCACAATTGCGCCTGAACATTGACCGCGAGAAGGCCCGCACCATGGGGGTCAGTTTCGAATCGATCAGCAGTGCGCTGGCGACTGCATTCGGCTCTTCGGTGATCAGCGATTTCGCCAACGCCGGTCGCCAGCAACGTGTGGTGGTGCAGGCCGAGCAAGGCGCACGGATGACGCCCGAAAGCGTGCTTCAGCTATATGTGCCCAATAGCAGCGGCACGCTGGTTCCACTCGGCGCATTCGTGTCGACACATTGGGAAGAAGGCCCGGTGCAGATCGCCCGTTACAACGGCTACCCGGCGTTCAAGATCTCGGGCGACGCTCCGCCGGGTGTCAGTACTGGCGAGGCAATGGCTGAAATCGAGCGCATCGTCTCGCAACTGCCCCCGGGCATCGGCTATGAGTGGACCGGCCTGTCCTATCAGGAGAAGGTCGCCAGCGGTCAGGCGACCGGGCTGTTCGCCCTGGCGCTGCTGGTGGTGTTTCTGTTGCTGGTCGCACTGTATGAGAGCTGGGCCATCCCGCTGGTGGTGATGCTGATCGTTCCTGTAGGTGCGCTGGGCGCCGTGCTGGCAGTGACGGCGGTGGGCCTGCCGAACGATGTGTATTTCAAGGTCGGCCTGATCACCATCATCGGTCTGGCGGCGAAGAACGCCATTCTGATCGTCGAGTTCGCCAAAGAGTTGTGGGAACAGGGGCACTCGCTGCGTGATGCAGCGATGGAAGCCGCGCGTCTGCGCTTTCGGCCCATTGTCATGACCTCGCTGGCGTTCATTCTGGGTGTCGTGCCACTGACGCTCGCGACCGGTGCAGGCGCTGCGAGTCAGCGGGCCATCGGCACCGGGGTGATCGGTGGCATGCTCAGTGCGACGCTGCTGGGCGTGGTGCTGGTGCCGATCTTCTTCGTCTGGGTGCTGTCGGTACTGCGCCGCAAGCCTCATCAGCAAGTCGTCGACGACAATCCGGGTCAGGACAAGGTATCGGGGGACTGAGCCACAAGCGCGCCATCATTTGTTGGATGATGGCCCTGGGTCCAGGCGGGAACCGTATCGGTGACGATCTCGGAGGCCACGCTGACCCGGTTGCGTCCCTGGGATTTGGCGGCATACAGCGCCCGGTCGGCCAACTGGATCAGCCCGCGCTGATCCATATGCCGATCAGTACCGACGAATGTGGCAACGCCCAGGCTGACGGTGACGATTTCAAACGGGCTTTGCGGGTGTTCGATGCGCTGTTCCTGAAGCTTTCGCAGGATCGCCTCGGCCACCTTGCAGGCGTTCGCCTCATCGGTACTTGGCAGCACCACGGCAATTTCCTCTCCGCCATAACGCGCGGCAATATCCCCAGGTCGGCGAATGCACTGCTCGACCAGCCGGCTGATGGCAACCAGGCATTCATCGCCTGCCAAATGGCCGAAATGGTCGTTGTAGCGTTTGAAATGGTCGGCGTCGATCAGGATCAGTGACAACACGCCGCGCTCGCGGCGGGCGCGCTTGAATTCGACGTCTATGAACTGATCGAAGCGCCGACGATTGGCAAGTCCAGTCAGTTTGTCTTCGGAGGCGATCAGCTCGAGATTCTGGTTGAGCTCGATCAGGGCTGCCTGAGACAGTCGCAGTTGCTCCTCGACCCGGATGCGGCTGTGAATATGCACGATCAGACGCACGCCGAGACCGACCACCAGTGCCAGCAGGACCAGAACCAGCAGCAACGACTGCTTGGCCTGTACCAGCCAGGCATGCATCGCTTCTTGTTGGCCCACGGCCACCACCGTCACCAGTGGGTACACATCGCTACGCTGAAAGGCATAAAAGCGCGGAACGCCGTCGAGCCGTGAAACGAAATCGACAGAGCCAGACTTTTTGTCGGGAAAGAGGCTGAAAATGGGTGTGGAGGACAGGTCACGACCAATGTCCCCTTCTCGATAAGGAAACCTGACGTGCAACTGTCCTTCCGAGGTCGTAAGGCTGATGACACCTGAATTACCGACCTGAATGTCGGAATAGAATTTAAGCAGGTGGTCGATACCAATGGTTACTACCATCAGGCCCGCGAAACCGCCGTCAGGATGATTGATCCGCCGACTCACCGAGATCACCCACTGGCCGTTGGCGCGGCTGCGAATGGTTGGCCCGATGAAAGACGCACGCCCAGCGTTCTCGGCATGGTGCCGGTAGAACTCGCGATTCGTGCTGTTGATGCCCACGGCGTTAGCGTTGGTGGAAAAAATGCAGATCCCTTCGGCGTTATACAACGACACACTGCTGATCTGCGGCAACGCGCCCATCTGCCGAGCGATGATCGAGCGCAGACGCTCGAGCTGATCCGGCCCGATACCGTCTTTTTCGACACGTTCGGTCAGGCCGAGAAGCATCACCTCGCTCTGCTTGAAAATGCCGTCGGTGTAAGTGCTCAGCGCACTGGCAAGGTTTGCGCTGTTGGTCTGGATATTTTCAAAGGTCTTCTGGCGTGCCGTCCAGGTCTGCCAGGCCATGAGCAATACGACACAAACACAGGTCGTACAGATCAGCCAGGAGGCAAGTCTGAGATCGCGTTTCAAAACCTGCCTCCGCGGCAAATGAGAGCTCGCGCAACCGACCTGCACGAAATCCGAGTATCAGTGTCCGGACACACCGATAGTCACTTATCGGCACACATGGGCCTGAGCTTCAGCGCCCGCTGTCAATTTTTGCGATTGGATGATGCGTAATCGCAGATCAAACAGGGCTCAACATACGCGAGGACCTGGAGATTGGATCACTGTCGAGGATTTATTTTTGAAGGGCCGTGAGCGCTTCGGCTCACGGCGATAAGACGGGGTTGTTGCGAAACAGTTCGGAGCGATCAGGCGATGGCGGCAGTCTGCGCGGGCGCACGAACGGCTTCGGCTTCCAGCTCACGCACCAGCGGCAGGACGTGTTCACCGAAATAGGCGACTTCTTCCTGGAAATGCAGGAATGCGGACAGCACCAGATCCACGCCGACCGCCTTGAGCGCCACGATGCGCTCGGCAATCTGCCGGGGCGTACCGATCAGGTTGGTCTTGAACCCGTCGTTGTACTGGACAAGGTCCTGGAACGTGGACTTCGCCCAGTTACCCTCGCCCTCCGGGCTTGCCTTGCCCGCCTGTTTCGCGGCATCACCAAAGGCATTGACCGCTTCCGGGTCTGCCTTGTCGACGATTTCGGACAGCACGGCACGGGCTTCTTCTTCGGTGTCACGGGCAATGATGAACGCGTTGACACCGATTTTCACGGAGTGCCCGTTGGCAGCCGCCTTGGCACGAATATCGTCGACCTGAGCCTTGATGCCCTCCAGAGTGTTGCCGTTGGTGAAATACCAGTCCGACACACGGGCAGCCATGTCACGTGCCGCTCTGGAGCTGCCGCCCTGAAAGATTTCCGGGTGCGGACGCTGGATGGGCTTGGGCTTGAGGGTGTAATCGTGGAAGCGATAGAAATCGCCCTTGAAGGTGAAATTATCGGTGGTCCAGATGCCCTTGAGTGCACGGATGAACTCTTCCGAACGGCGATAACGCTCGTCGTGCTCCAGCCAGGGCTCGCCAATGGCAGTGAACTCGCCCTTGAACCAGCCGCTGACAATGTTGACTGCCACGCGGCCTACCGTGAGCTGGTCGATGGTCGCCAGCTGCTTGGCGACCACGGAAGGCGTCCAGGGGCCGGGCAGAATCGCGGCGATGACCTTGAGCTTGTCTGTGGCCGCCAGCAGCGCATGACTGAACGCAACCGACTCGTGCTGGTATTCGGCACCGTAACCGGCGGTGAAGCGAATCTGGGTCAGGGCATATTCAAAGCCGGACTTCTCGGCGATCTGCGCCAGCTTACGGTTGTAGTCGATGGTCCAGCTGGTGCGTTGTTCGATCTTGCTCACCACCAGGCCGCCGCTGACGTTCGGCACCCAGTACGCAAATTTGATAGGGGTCTGACTCATATCGTTACTCCTCTGGCTTCAGGGTCCCGGACACACGAATCGAGCGGGCTTGATAAACAGCAACAGAGCAGCAACCGTGCCACCGCGACATATCCAATAGAATCAACAAATTGGAAAGCCTGAAGAGACACGCCAGCTGTCGGCAGCCCTGCAAGGTGTTGAGCGGGTGTCGCCCAGGCAACAGTCTGTCGCCTTGTCGAAGGCCGTGGCCTGCAACACAATGCCCCCGCTCCATCTGCGACGATCCCGCACGCGCAAGGCTGCCAGTGATGTTCGAACTCTCAAGCTACTTCGGTCTGTTCATGGCAGCACTGGGTGCGGCGACGCTGCTGCCCATGCAGTCAGAAACCGTGCTCGCCGGCATGCTACTCAGCCAGGCCTACCCGGCTGCAGTGCTGCTCTCGGTGGCCACGGCAGGCAATGTGCTGGGCTCGATCCTCAACTGGCTGCTGGGCCGTTCCATCATCCGACTGCGCCACAAGCGCTGGTTTCCGGCCAGCGAAGCGCAACTGGAAAAAGCCCAGCGCTTCTACCTCAAGTACGGCTACTGGTCGTTGTTGCTGAGCTGGGTCCCGCTCATCGGCGATCCACTGACGCTGATCGCGGGCGTTCTGCGCGAGCCGCTGTGGCGCTTTGTGCTGATCGTCACAGTGGCCAAGGGCGCGCGTTACCTGGTGGTGGCGGCACTGGTCACTCACGCGATTGGCTGAATCCGGCCTCAAAGGGTGACAGGCGGTACTGAAACACGCCACTCATCGGCAACCGGATCCAAACCCGACGGAAGGCATGGCCACTGGCTATCCAGCACGCTTCAGTCAGCGTACTTTTGGATCCAATGAAGTCGTATTCGTCCGCAGGAGCACCGATGAAATTTCATGCCTGGTTTCTGATCTTCATGATCCCCGCTGTTTCCGCACATGCAGAAGCAAAACCCATCGCGGTTCCGATTGATCCTGCTGCGCAGCACGCGCTGGTGGACAAAAGCGGGACGATGACGCATCGCGTCGTGGTGACCAAACGCGAAAGCCTGCTCGGCGTGATCTACTCCAAACGCGTCTACAACTGCGACAACCATACAGTCAACCTGGTCGGCACAGGCGAGACGCTTGAAATCATGGAAAGCGCTCATGCTGTCAGCGGCATGGGACCTGTGATTCGCGACTCGACTGCGCAGTACATTCAGACCGAAGCCTGTAGCTGAGACGCTCCGCACCCCTCTCTGAAACTTGAGAACACCCCTTGCTGACCAGACACCGCAGCGCTTTGAACAAGCGTTGCGTGTTTGCCTGCACGCGTGATCGACAAAAAACACTTGCGCCTAAAGTATTACGGTATACCATCAGACAGACAACAATATAAAACTGTCGGCACACCGTGCAGAGGTAGCAAATGATCGACGCAACTGACTACAAGAACGTCATGGGCTCCTTTCCGTCGGGCGTTACCGTCATTACCACGCTCAATGAAGATGGCGAAGTCGTCGGCCTGACCGCCAGCGCATTCAGTTCCTTGTCGATGGACCCGCCGCTGGTCCTGTTCTGCCCCAACTACAGCTCCGACTCCTACGCGACGCTGATCAAAAGCAAACGTTTCGCCATCCACCTGCTTTCCGGCGGCCAGCAGGAAGAAGCCTACGCGTTCGCCCGCAAAGGCAAGCTGAAAGCCGAAGGCATCGAGTGGACATTGAGCGAACTGGGCAATCCGCTGCTGAACAACGCCACGGCGATCATCGAGTGCGAGCTGTGGCGCGAGTACGAAGGTGGCGATCACGCGATCATGGTCGGCGCGATCAAGAACCTGATTCAGCCGCAACAGCCTGTCGACCCGATGGTGTACTGCCGCGGCAAGATGAGCACCTTGCCTGCTCTGGCCTGAGTGACTTCACTCTTCCCACCCATTTGATAATACGGGTGCCGATCTAGCAGGCGCCCCGCTCTGATCGAGGTAAGTGTCATGAAATTTTCGCTGTTCGTGCACATGGAACGCTGGGACGAATCCGTCAGCCACCGCCAGCTTTTCGAAGACCTGACCGAACTGACGCTGATGGCCGAAAAAGGCGGTTTCAGCACGGTCTGGATCGGCGAACACCACGCGATGGAATACACCATTTCCCCAAGCCCCATGCCCTTGCTGGCGTATCTGGCGGCCAGAACCGAGACCATTCACCTGGGCGCCGGCACCATCATCGCGCCGTTCTGGCACCCGCTGCGGGTCGCGGGCGAATGTGCATTGCTGGACGTGATCAGTAACGGGCGCATGGAGGTCGGCCTGGCGCGTGGCGCGTATCAGGTCGAGTTCGACCGCATGGCAGGCGGCATGCCCGCTTCCGAAGGCGGCAAGGCGCTGCGCGAGATGGTTCCGGTGGTACGTGCGTTGTGGCAAGGCGACTACGCTCACGATGGCGACATCTGGAAATTCCCGACCTCGACCTGCGTGCCCAAGCCCATCAATACCCCGCCGATGTGGATCGCCGCGCGCGATCCGGACTCGCACAATTTTGCGGTAGCGAACGGCTGCAACGTCATGGTCACGCCGTTGATGAAAGGCGATGAGGAAGTCGTCGACCTGAAGAACAAGTTCGAGGCCGCGCTGGCCAACAACCCAGGCGTGCCGCGTCCGCAGCTGATGGTGCTGCGTCACACCCATGTGCATGCGACGGACGATCCTGAAGGCTGGAAAGTCGGCGCGAAAGCGATCTCGAAATTCTATCGCACCTTCGACGCCTGGTTCGGCAACAAGCAGACGCCGGTCAATGGTTTCCTGGCACCGAGTCCTGAGGAGAAGTTCGCCGAACGCCCCGAATTCACCCTCGAAAGCCTGCACAGGACGGCAATGATCGGCACGCCGGAAGAGATCATTCCGCGCATCAAGTACTACCAGGAACTGGGTGTCGACGAGTTCAGCTTCTGGTGCGACAACAGCCTGCCGCATGCCGAGAAGAAGAAGTCGCTAGAGCTGTTCATCAAGCACGTGGTGCCAGCGTTTCGGTAAAGTTTCGCCGACACGGCGCTGCCTCGCAGCAAACACAGGGCTGTTGAGGAAGCGCCGAACCTGCTTCTGCCCGAAGGGCGTGGGAGCTCTCGGAGGTTACGACGGCAGCGATGGGCTGCGCAGCAGCCCCTGAGTGCACCTGATACGCCGCGTGCGCAGGTTTTGCTGCCGGTTCCCGGCAGATCGCCGGCAAGCCGCCTCCCACGGTCAAATGTTTGCGGCGCCACAGCGCTACGTCGAAAACGTAGTGGCGCACCCACAACATCGCACCTGACCTCAATGGTTATAGGCGCGTTCGTTGTGCTCGGACAGGTCCAGGCCCAGCTCTTCGACAGTCTCGTGAGCTCGCAGGCCAATGAGCGCCTTGACCAGCTTGAGAATCACCCAGCTCACCGCGAAGCAATAAACCGTGGTGAACAACACGCCCTTGATCTGCGCCACGACCTGCACGCCCATGGTCACGTCCGGCACCAGACCGCCCATCGACGGCACGCAGAACACGCCGGTCAGCACTGCGCCGATCATGCCGCCGATGCCGTGCAGGCCGAATACGTCGAGGCTGTCGTCGTAGCCCAAGCGTTTTTTCAACACAGTCACGCTCAGGTAGCAGAACACCCCGCACAACACGCCGATCGCCAGCGCCCCGCCGACGCCGACATAGGCACATGCGGGCGTGATGCCTACCAGACCGGCCAAGGCACCGCTGGCCAGACCCAATGCACTGGGTTTGCCGACCTTGAACCACTCGGTGAACATCCAGCCGAGAATGCCTGCGCAAGCGCCGACCTGAGTGTTGAGCATGACGATTCCGGACGTGCCGCTCAGACCGCCGCCTGAGCCGATATTGAAACCGAACCAGCCGACCCAGAGCATTGCTGCACCGGCCATGGTCAGGCTCAGGTTATGGGCGGGCATCGGCGTGTTTTGATAACCCTTGCGTTTGCCCAGCACCAGACAGGCCGCCAACGCCGCAACGCCTGCGTTGATGTGCACAGCGGTGCCGCCGGCAAAATCCAGTACGCCCCAGTTATGCATCAGCGCACCCGCTCCGCCCCAGACCATGTGCGCCACCGGGGCGTAGACAAAAGTGAACCACAGCGCCATGAACAGCAGCGCGGCGGAGAACTTCATGCGCTCGGCGAAGGCACCGGCAATCAGCGCCGGGGTGATGATGGCGAAGGTCATCTGGAAGGTCACGAACACACCTTCCGGAATATCACCGACCAGACTGTCGGGCGTCATGCCCGCAAGAAACGCGCGGCTCAGCCCGCCGACAAAACTGTTGAAGGTCACCTGCCCTTCGACCATGTTGCTGGTGTCGACGACCATGCTGTAGCCATAGATCACCCAGAGCACGCCCACCACACCGGCGATGCCGAAACACTGGGTGAACAGCGATAGCATGTTCTTGGCGCGCACCAGCCCACCGTAAAACAACGCCAGCCCCGGAAGGCACATGAACAGCACCAGCACCGCCGCCGTGATCATCCAGGCGGTACTGCCAGTGTTGAGCGTGGGGGTTTCTGCGGCCTGCACCATTGGGGCGAAAATGCCGAGTGCCAGTGATGCCAGAAGGGGTTTGCCGAGTAGACGATTGACCATGTTCAAAGCTCCCGCAAATGAATGGAAAAGTGCCGGGCAGCAAACCAAGGTAGTTATCTGGAGTAGTGGGCCTTCAAGGCCTCTTATAGGTGACTTGCCGCCATGACTTCGCGGCGCGGTTGTGACGCGGAGCGTCACGGGCTGCATACCCACGCGGAGCATGGGCACGATCATCTTCAGCCCTCACACTGATCGCAGCGCGCTACCCACGTAGAGCACGCATAGCTACGCTGGTCTCACTGGATAGATGCAGACCCTGTGGGAGGCGGCTTGCCGGCGATCGCGTCAGGCCAGTCACTCATGGGCAGACTGGAAAAACGCATCGCCGGCAAGCCGCCTCCCACGGTATCTGTACTCAGCCAATCAATACCCGCTGGCACCTCCAGGAATCCACGACGTTCCGGCCAGCGGCACGCGGGCCATGGCGGCCGACTCGACGGTCAGGGCCACGAGGTCTTCGGGATCCAGGTTGTGCAGGTGCGACTTGCCGCAGGCGCGGGCCATGGTCTGGGCTTCCAGCACCAGCACGCGCAGGTAGTTCGCCAGGCGGCGCCCGCCTTCCACCGGGTCGAGGCGTTTGGACAGTTCCGGATCCTGCGTGGTGATGCCTGCCGGATCACGACCGTTCTGCCAGTCATCGTAGAAACCCGCCGCCGAACCGATTTTCTTCAGTTCTTCGTCCAGACGCGGGTGGTTGTCGCCCAGCGCGATCAGCGCGGCGGTGCCAATGGCGACCGCATCGGCCCCCAACGCCATGGCCTTGGCCACGTCCGCGCCGTTGCGAATGCCGCCGGAGACGATCAGCTGCACCTTGCGATGCATGCCCATTTCCTGCAACGCCTGAACCGCTTGCGGAATGGCGGGCAGAATCGGGATGCCGACGTGTTCGATGAACACCTCCTGAGTCGCCGCCGTGCCGCCCTGCATGCCGTCGAGCACGATCACGTCAGCGCCCGCCTTCACCGCCAGCTTGACGTCGTAATAAGGACGACTGGCCCCGATCTTCACGTAGATGGGTTTTTCCCAGTCGGTGATTTCACGGATCTCGGCAATCTTGATCGCCAGGTCATCCGGCCCGGTCCAGTCGGGGTGACGACAGGCCGAACGCTGATCGACACCCACCGGCAAGGTGCGCATGCCCGCAACACGTTCGGTGACTTTCATGCCCAGCAGCATGCCTCCGCCGCCCGGCTTGGCGCCCTGCCCCAGCACGATTTCGATGGCATCGGCCTTGCGCAGATCGTCCGGGTTCATGCCGTAACGTGACGGAAGGTATTGATAGACCAGATGCTGCGACTGGCCGCGCTCTTCAGGCGTCATGCCGCCGTCACCCGTCGTGGTGCTGGTCCCGGCGATAGTTGCGCCGCGGCCCAGTGCTTCCTTGGCGTTGGCCGACAACGCACCAAAGCTCATGCCTGCGATGGTCACCGGAATTTTCAGGTACAGCGGCTTCTTGGCGAAACGGTTGCCAAGCACCACGTCGGTACCGCATTTTTCGCGATAGCCTTCCAATGGATAACGGGAGACGCTGGCGCCAAGCAGCAGCAGGTCGTCGAAGTGCGGCAGCTTGCGCTTGGTGCCGCCGCCGCGAATGTCGTAGATACCGGTTTCGGCAGCGCGCTGGATTTCCTGGATGGTCAGGCGATCGAACGTCGCCGACTCGCGCAGGACCGGGGCTTTGGGAGTTGAGGAATCGCTCATGGTCTTGCTCCTGGATCAGTACGCGGAGGCGTTGTCGACTTTGAAGTTGTACAGCTGACGGGCCGAGCCGTAGCGTTTGAAATCTGCGGCCTTCTCGTTGAAACCTGCGCGATTGAGCAACTCCTGCAATTCCTGCAGATGCTCTTCGCGCATTTCCTTGGCGATGCAGTCCGAGCCCAGAGACTCGACCGTGCCTTTGACGTAGATCCGGGTTTCATAGAGCGAGTCGCCCAGCGCATCGCCCGCGTCGCCGCAGACCACAAGCCTTCCGGCCTGGCCCATGAAGCAGCTCATGTGGCCGATGCTGCCGCCGACCACGATATCGATGCCCTTCATGGAGATCCCGCAACGGGCACCGGCGTCGCCCTCGATCACCAGCAGACCGCCGTGGGCCGTGGCACCTGCAGCCTGCGAGGCGCTGCCTTTGACCCTGACCGCCCCGGACATCATGTTTTCCGCGCAGCCGACACCGACATTGCCGTGCACGGTGATCGAGGCTTTCTGGTTCATGCCGGCGCAGTAATAACCCGCATGGCCCTGAATATCGATGGAGATGGCTTCGTTGACGCCGACCGCCAGGTTGTGAGCGCCGTCCGGGTGAGTGACCACCCATTCGCGGTCTTCCAGTGCCTTTACCTGATCGTGCAGGGCCTGATTGAGGTCACGCACGGTGGCGTTGGACAGATCGATGGTTTTCATGTGCGTGCTCCTTAGGCCGACTCGCGTTCCCAGATGTACATGGTGGCCGGGACAGGTTCCCAGACCCTGGCGTGCTCGATGCCCGGCAGGCTGGACAGCGCCTGATACTCCGAGGCCATGGCGACATAGTCATCGGTTTCGGCGAGGATGGCCGGCTTGCAGGCAATCGGGTCGCGGATTACCGCAAAACCATTGCGCGTGCCGATGGCAAAGGTGAAGAAGCCGTCGAGGTCTTCGAGGGATTTGTCGAGGGCCTGCTTGAGGGTATCGCCCTGCTGCAGACGCCAGGCCAGATAACCGGCGGCAACTTCGGTGTCGTTGTCGGTTTCGAAATGAATGCCTTCACGACGCAGGTTCTGGCGCAGGCGGAAGTGATTGGACAGCGAGCCGTTGTGAACCAGACACAGGTCGGCGCCGGTCGAAAATGGATGACTGCCTTCCATGGTCACGGCACTTTCGGTGGCCATACGGGTGTGGCCGATGATGTGGCTGCCTTTCATCGAGCCCAGCCCGAAGCGTTGGGAAATCTCCCTCGGCAGGCCCATGCCCTTGAGGATCTCGATGCTTTGTCCGGCACTCATGATGCGCACAGTCGGCGCCAATTGCGACAGCAAGGCGCGCACCGGCGCTTCTTCGGCCTGGACTTTAAGGACCACGGCGCTGGCGTTCTGAAACCAGTCCAGCGGTACGGCCAGTCTGTCTTCGATCCCGGCAATCAGCGCCTTGAAGTCATAATCCTCAGTGGTCGCCTGCAACGTCAGCTTGATCCAGCCATCGGCCACTTCATCACCATAGATGGCGAAGCCGGCGCTGTCGGGACCGCGATCGGTCATGGCTTCGAGCATCGGCTCGAACAACTGGCCGAGCTGCGACTCCAGCGCCGGATTTTTCAGGTAAAGCCCTACGATTCCACACATGACTCAACTCCTGGGCAGAGACGCCCCGCCCACCGGCAAGACGTCGAAAACGGTTGCTTGAAGATCCGGCAGATCAGAAGAATTCGATGTAACGCTTCACTTCCCAATCGCTGACATGGCGGCTGTACTCCACCCACTCCATGCGCTTGAGGCGCACGAATTCGCCGACGATCTCGTTGCCCAGCACTTCGGCGAACAACGGGTCGGCTTCCAGCGCATCGCAGGCTTCCTTGAGCGACTGCGGCAAGGTCTTGATGCCACGTGCCGCAATCTCTTCAAGGCTCAGCTTGTAGAGGTTCTCGTTGCAGACATGATCGATTTCCAGTTGGCGGTCGATACCGTCCAGGCCTGCGGCGATGATCGCGGCGCTGACCAGATACGGATTGCAACCGGCGTCCGGCAGGCGAAATTCCAGGCGACCGTAAGGCACCCGCACCATGGCTGAACGGTTGTTGGCACCAAAGGCGATGAACGCGGGTGCCCAAGTCGCGCCTGACAACGAGTTGCCCACCACCAGACGCTTGTAAGAGTTGACGGTGGGTGCAGCGAACGCACACAGCGCCGGCCCATGCGCCAGCAGGCCTGCGGCAAAGTGGTAGGCCATCTTCGACAATCCCATGCCGCTGGGGTCGCTGGCGTCGTGGAACAGGTTCTTGTTACTGGCGCTGCCGATCGACAGGTGAAAGTGCATGCCGTTGCCCGCGCGCTTGGGATCGGGCTTGGGCATGAACGAGCAGATCATGCCCATGTCGTTGGCGATTTCGCCTGCGGCCATGCGGAAGAAGGTGAAGCGATCGGCGGACTCCATCGCATCGCTGTAGGTGTAATTGATCTCGAACTGGCCGTTGGCGTCTTCATGGTCGATCTGATAGATGTCGAAGCCGACGGGCTGCAACGCTTCGGTCAGGCGCTCAAGAAATTCCCGGGAGCGCGACAGACCCTTGTAGTCGTAGCAAGGCTTGTCGAGGTTGTCGCTGGCGTCGACCATTTGCAGGCTGCCCGCAGCATCGCGCTTGAACAGGCTGAACTCGGGCTCAAGGCCGGTATTGAGGGTCCAGCCACGCTGGGTCAGACGTTCGACCTGTTGCTGCAGCACGAAACGGCTGTCGTAGGGCCAGGGTTTGCCGTCCACATGCCCGATGCACACCACCCGCCCATACCCCGGCTGCCACGGCACCGGCGTCAGCGACGACAAATCGCCCTTGGCCATGAAATCAGGCCCGTGCGGCTCCATGCCCATGCCGCAGATGGCAAATCCGGCAAAACCGGCGCCGTCTTCGGCGACCATTTCCAACCCTGAGACAGGCACCGATTTGGTCTTCGACGAGCCATGAATGTCCACGAACTGAGCCAGCACGTATTTGATGCCGTGCTGTTCGATCAGACGCTGTGTTTCGGGTGGCAACATGAGACTTGTCTCCTGGCATGAGCAAAACGTTTCAGGTAAGAACCGCAGTTTCACCCTCCGCCGGCTTATATTCCGATCAGGAAAGTTACTTTCCCAATAGGAATGCAAAGCGCTTGCCAGTTTGGTATGCCAGAAGTCGGATGCGTCAGAGAGGGGAAATTCAGCTGTTTATATGGGAAACTCGTTTTCTCTCCGGGAATAAATCGCCCAACAGGCGGACGCGCTGCACATTCCCAGTGCGAAATAAAAATTAACGAGCGGAAACCGTGCACAGCCGATGACAGACCAGATGAACACGCCGAACGAAACGCCGCCCAAGCTCAAGCTTGAGCAATACCTGGGCATCCAGATCAAGCGCCAGCGTCAGGCGCAGGAGTTGAAACTGGCCGATGTGGCCCGCATTGCCGGGATCAGTCAGGGCATGCTGAGCAAGATCGAGAACGCCCAGGTCTCTACCAGCCTCGATAACCTCAGCCGTCTGTGCGATGTGCTGGGCATGCCGATGTCCAAGCTGTTCAGCCAGTACGATCAACAAGGCAGCAGCGCCTTGCTGGTCAAGGCCGATGAAGGTCTGGAAGTGGTCAGGCGCGGCACGGAGAAAGGCCATACCTATCACCTGCTCAATCACACGCGAGGTCCGAAGAAGAGTTTCGAGGCGTACATGGTGACCATGGACGACGCGAGCGAAGAGTTCCCGACCTTCTCGCACCCCGGCACCGAGTTTCTGCACCTGCTGGAGGGCGAACTGATCTACCGCCACGGCAATCAGCTTTACCCGATGCAGGCGGGCGACAGCCTGACGTTCGACGGCGACATTCCCCATGGGCCGGAACAACTGGTGCAGGTGCCGATCAGGTTGTTGTCGATCATGAATTACGGCGCACAGGGAGAGTAGATCGCGCCACCTGAGCCATTCTGCTCGTTTCTACGCTGCCCTTGAAGAACGCTGCGCCAACTCATTAAGCCTTGCATAGCCTGATCCACCTGGGACGCGGAGCGTCCCGGGAGGCATTACCACGCAGAGCGTGGTAACGATCACTGATATCCAGCACACCGATCGTGCCCATGCTCCGCGCTCGGCGTTATACATAAGTCCGCCTCGACACTGATCGTGCCCATCGCTCCGCGTGGGCATGCCTCCCGTGACGCTCCGCGTCACAAATGGCATAGACTGCGGACTCAGTGAGCCGAGCGCATGACTTCAGTCACCTTTTCGCCCCTCGGCGACCTACTTTGACGGGGCAAAGTAGGCAAACCCCCATGCTCCGGTTCCGGCCCCGGCTTCGCCGGGGTTCCTTCGTCCTGACACTGATTCGGGGGTCGCTGCAAATGGGCCAACCATGGCCCAGTGCAGCTCAATCGGCATCCATGCCGATTGCCCCCCGAATCAGCGCCAGGACTCAGCCTTCACTCACGTCGCGATCTGCGGTGTTCATACCGTCGCGCTACAAAAGCGCATCAGCGCTGCTGCCTCACTGGATAGCCAGATGACTTGTGTATAACGATGAGTGCTCCGCGTGGGCATGCAGCCCGGGACGCTCTGCGTCCCAAATGCATCTGACGACGCAGATTCTCCGTCAGTACGCTGGGACGCCGGGGCGTCCTGAACGGGACGCACCTAAATATTCCCCTCACTCAATAAAGTTTCCAGAAACCTCTGGACGCTGCATTTCCTTTCGCCTATAAAACAGCCTTCGTGAATATTTAATTCCTGATAGGAATTTTTATTCATCCATCAAAACAGTTTTCACCCCTGAACATTTTTGCCTCACCGAGCTGCCGCCACCTTTCAGAGGACTGACCATGCAACACGAGAAGAACCATTTCATCCTGAAGATCAGTTGTCCGGCGACGTCCGGGATCGTGGCGGCAGTCACGTCGTATCTGGCAGGCAATCAGTGCTACATCGGTGAAATGGCCCAGTTCGACGATGAGTTCAGCGGTACGTTTTTCATGCGTGCGGTGTTTCGTTTCAATGACGGGCATGCGGGCGATATCGAGCAGCTCAAGGCCGGCTTTGATGCAGTAGCCAGTGATTTTTCGATGCAGTGGGAGCTGCACGATACGCGTCGGCCGATGCGCGTGCTGTTGATGGTCAGCAAGTTCGACCACTGCTTGACCGACCTGCTCTATCGCTATCACAAGGGCGAGATTGACATGACCATCACCGCCATCGTGTCCAACCACCTGGACCTGCGGCCGATGGCCGAGCGCGAGGGGATTCGATTTATCTATCTGCCGGTGACCAAAGACACCAAGGCCGAGCAGGAAGCGGCGTTGATGCGAGTGGTCGATGAGACCGGCACCGAGCTGGTGGTGCTGGCGCGCTACATGCAGATTCTCTCCGACGACCTGTGCCGCCAGCTCTCGGGCCGGGCGATCAATATCCACCACTCCTTCCTGCCTGGGTTCAAGGGCGCCAAGCCTTATCACCAGGCTTACGAGCGAGGCGTGAAGCTGATTGGTGCCACCGCGCATTACGTCACCAGCGATCTGGACGAAGGTCCGATCATCGAGCAGGAAGTGCAGCGCGTCGATCACGTGTACCTGCCGGACGATCTGGTTGCAGCAGGCCGTAACACCGAAACCATCGCACTGTCCCGTGCCGTGAAATATCACCTGGAACATCGGGTGTTTCTCAACACTGACCGAACGGTGATTTTCCGATGAACCAGGCCCGACTCATTGATGGCAAGGCCTCAGCCGCCCAGGTGCTGCTGCAGGTACGCGACGAGGTGCAGAGCCTCAAGGCCGAGGGTATTTCACCGGCGCTGGCGGTCATTCTGGTGGGCGACGATCCGGCCAGCGAAGTCTACGTGCGCAACAAGATCCTGCGCGCCGAGGAAGCCGGAATCCGCTCATTGGAGTACCGCCTGCCCGCCGACAGCTCACAGGCCCGCGTGCTGGCGGTGATTGCCGGGCTCAATGCCGACCCGAGCGTGAATGGCATTCTGCTGCAACTGCCGCTGCCTGCACACATAGAAGAAGCCTGCGCGCTGCAGGCCATCGACCCGGCCAAGGACGTCGATGGTTTTCACAGCGAAAACGTCGGCGGTCTGAGTCAGGGCCGCGAGGTGCTGACGCCCTGCACACCCAGTGGCTGCATGCACCTGTTACAGGAAACCTGCGGCGACCTGACGGGCAAGCATGCAGTGGTGATAGGTCGCTCCAACATTGTCGGAAAACCCATGGCCGCCCTGCTCCTTCAGGCGCATTGCTCGGTCACCATCGTGCATTCGCGCAGCACGGACGCCAAGGCCCTGTGCCAACTGGCCGACATCGTGGTCGCCGCCGTCGGCCGTCCGCGCATGATCGACGCCAGCTGGCTCAAGCCCGGCGCAGTGGTGATCGATGTCGGCATCAACCGCATTCAGGATCAGGGCCGAAGCCGACTGGTCGGCGACGTGGATTTCGACAGTGTCTTGAACGTGGCGTCGGCCATCACCCCGGTGCCCGGCGGCGTCGGCCCGATGACCATCGCCTTTCTCATGAAAAACACCGTGACCGCTGCCCGCCAGCAGTCCCGTGCGCAACGCAGCCAATCGGAGGCCGTATGCCTTTCAATCTATTGAAATACGGGCTCAGCCCGGAGTACCCGGTCGATGTTGACCTGCCTGCGCCCAAGGAGCTGAAAAAGGCTTATGACGTGGTGATCATCGGCGGCGGTGGTCATGGCCTCGCTACGGCTTACTACCTGTCCAGATACCACGGCATCACCAACATCGCGGTGCTGGAAAAAGGCTATCTGGGCGGCGGTAATACAGCGCGCAACACAGCGGTGATCCGTTCCAATTACCTGACCAGCGAAGGCGTTCGGTTCTACGCCGAGTCGGTAAAAATGTTTCAGGGCCTGTCCAACGAATTCGATTTCAACATCATGTATTCCGAACGCGGCCAACTGACCCTGGCGCATACCGACGCCACGGTGCGTTCGTTCCGCCAGCGTGCCGAGGTCAACAAGCATTTTGGCGGACGCACCGAGATGATCGACCGCCAGCAGATTCGCGAACTGGTCCCCAGCCTCAACCTTGATCCCGGTCATCTGCCGGTGCTTGCCGGGCTGTGGCACATCGACGGCGGCACGGCGCGGCACGATGCCGTCGCCTGGGGCTACGCCAAGCAGGCGGCCAAGCGGGGGGTGGAGATCCATCAGCTCACCGAGGTGCAGGAACTGGTGATCGAGAACGGCGCCATCACGGCGGTCAAGACCAACCGAGGCACCATCCAGTGTGGCTGCGCCGTGCAGGCGGTCGCGGGCATGAGTTCGCAGATGATGAAAAAGGCCGGCATTCGCTCGCCGATCCAGACGTTCCCCTTGCAGGCCATGGTCACCCAGCCGTTCAAGCCGTTCCTCGACCCGCTGGTGAGCTCTTCAGCGCTGCATTGCTACGTACAGCAGACCAGCCGTGGCGAAGTGGTGTTTGGCGGCGGATCGGACCCCTACCCGCTGTTCAACACCCGCTCGACGCTCGACCTGAAGGAAAGTCTGTTGGCCCATGCCATCGAAATGTTTCCTTTTCTGGCCAACGCCAAGCTGATGCGCCAGTGGGCCGGGATCACCGACATGACCCCGGACTACAGCCCGATCATGGGCCTTTCGCCGGTGAAGAACTATTACCTGGACGCAGGCTGGGGCACCTGGGGTTTCAAGGCGACGCCCATCTGCGGCAAGACCATGGCCGAACTGGTTGCCAGCGGCGGCAAGGTTCCGGAGCTGATCAGGCCCTTCGCCCTGGAGCGGTTTTCCACCTTTCAGCAAGTCAACGAAATGGGCGCAACCGCGGCCAGCCACTGACCCGTTATCGAGTAAGGAGCGATACATGAAAATCATGACCTGCCCGCTCAACGGGCCACGCAACATCAGTGAATTCACCTACGGCGGCGAGTTCAAGCACATGCCTGACCCACAGACCTGCAGCGACGCCGAGTGGGCCGATTACGTATTCAACAGCGAGGACACGCTGGGCGTGGTGCGCGAATGGTGGATGCACAACCCGTCCAGCTATTGGTTTCTGGCCGAGCGCCACACCGCAAGCGACCAGATCATCCGCACGTTCGACCCACGGGAAGTGTTCACCGCCCGTATCGACTTCACACCGATGCCCTCCAAGGAGATCGCAGGATGAACACCCCCGCCCGCCTGCCCGCGCCCATGGGTCTGCTGATCGACCGCAACCAGCCGCTGACTTTCAGTTTCGACGGCAAGACGTATCAGGGCCTGCAGGGCGACAGCATCGCCAGCGCCCTGCTGGCCAACGGTCGCTTTCTGCTCTCGCGCTCGTTCAAGTACCACCGCCCGCGCGGCCCGCTGACCATGGCCGGGCAGGACGCCAATAGCCTGATCCAGTTGCCCCACGAGCCCAACGTGATGGCCGACACGTTCGCGCTGCAGCAAGGCCTGCACGCCAGCGGACAGAACTTCAACGGCTCGCTGGATAACGACAAGGACGCGGTGCTGGGCAAGTTCTCGAAGTTCATGCCGGTCGGTTTCTATTACCGCTCGTTCTACAAACCCAAAGGCATGTGGAAAATCTGGGAGCCGATCATTCGCAAGAAAGCCGGCCTGGGTGTACTGGACCTGAAATTCCAGCCGGAGTATTACGACAAGGCCTACCTGTTCACTGATCTGGCAATCATTGGCGCCGGGCCAGCAGGCTTGCAGGCTGCACTGACCGCCGCCAATGCCGGTGCCCAGGTGCTCCTGATCGAACAGCAGGCGATTCTCGGCGGCTCGCTGACCTACGCCCGTTTCGACCTCGAAGGTCAGCGCGCCGGGCAGGTACGCAGTGAGCTGGTCGAGGCAGTGGAAAGTCACGCCAATATCCGCGTGCTCAAACAGGCGACCTGCAATGCGTGGTTCACCGACAACTATTTGCCCGTGATTCAAGGCAAGCGCCTGTACAAGGTCCGCGCCACGCAGTGTCTGGTGTGCAGCGGCTCGTTCGATCAGCCGGTGATCTTTCGCAACAACGACCTGCCCGGCGTGATGCTGACCAGCGCCGTCCAGCGCCTGATGAAACTGTACGCGGTCAAACCCGGCAAACGCGCGGTAGTGCTGACCGGTAACGATGACGGTTATCTCGCCGCGCTGGACCTCAACGATCAGGGCGTTGACGTCGTCGCGGTTGTCGACATGCGCCCCCATGCATCCGACCGGGCACTGCAGAACGCCGTCGAACAACGCGGCATCACCTGCCACATGAACACCACGGTGTTCGAAGCGCTGCACGAAAAAGGCATGCGCCACGTCAGCGGCGCGGACCTGCGCAAGATCACCGGTCAGGGACAGGTTGCGAACAGCGGCCTGACCGTCGAGTGCGATCTGCTGTGCATGTCCGGTGGCTACATGCCCGCCTACCAGTTGCTGTGTCAGGCGGGCGGCAGACTCGACTATGACGACACCCAGGCCGAGTTCGCCATCAGCGGATTGCCGCAGAACCTGGGCATCGCCGGTTCCGTCAACGGCTGTCATGCGCTGGACAACGTGCTGGCCGACGCGACGCGCGCAGCAGCCGATGTGCTCAAGTCACTGGGCCTCACCTTTGACGGCACCCCGCCTGCACTGCGCAGCGAAGCGCGGGTCAATTTTGCCTGGCCGATCTTCCCGCACCCCAAAGGCAAGGATTTCGTCGATTTCGATGAAGACCTGCAGGTGCGCGATATCGTCAACGCCACCCGGATCGGCTATCGCGACATTCAACTGGTGAAGCGTTACTCCACGGTCGGCATGGGCCCTTCGCAGGGTCGCCACTCGGCGCTGCCGACGGCACGTCTGGTCGCGGCTTCGACCCAGCGCAGTATCAGCGAAACCGGTGTAACCACAGCACGCCCGCCGTTCGAGGCTGAGAAACTGGCGCATGTGGCAGGCCGAGCCTTCGATCCATACCGGCAAACGCCCATGCATCGCCGCCACGTTGAAGCAGGCGCGAAGATGATGCCAGCGGGCATCTGGCAGCGCCCGGCGTTCTACGGCAAGCCGTCGCAACGCGATGCGTGCATGCAGGAAGAAGCCGCGCACGTACGCAACAAGGTCGGGATCATTGATGTGTCGACCCTCGGCGGGCTGGATATCCGTGGGCCGGACGCCGCTGAACTGCTCCAGCGCATGTACACCTTCGCGTTTCTCAAGCAGTCAGTCGGCCGGTCGCGCTACGCCCTGATGACCAATGAACAGGGCGTGGTGATCGACGACGGCGTGTGCGCGCGCTTTGCCGAGCAGCATTTCTACGTGACTGCGACCACCAGCGGCGTGGATCGCATCTACCAACAGATGCTCAAGTGGAACGCACAATGGCGTCTGAATGTGGACATCACCAACGTCACGGCAGCGATCTGTGCGGTCAATGTGGCAGGTCCCGACTCGCGCAAGGTACTGGAGCAGGTGTGCAACGATCTGGATCTGTCTTCCGAGGGCTTCCCCTATCTGGGCGTGCGTCAGGGCACGGTGGCTGGCATCAGGGCGCGCCTGCTGCGGGTCGGCTTTGTCGGGGAGCTGGGTTATGAGATCCACGTAGCGGCGCGTCACGGGCTCAAGCTCTGGGACGCCCTCATCGAAGCGGGTCGTGCCTTTGATATGCGCCCGTTCGGCGTTGAAACCCAGCGTCTGCTGCGCCTGGAAAAAGGTCATGTGATCATCAGCCAGGACATCGACGGCATGACCCACCCGGCCGAGATCGACATGGGCTGGGCGGTGAGCCGGACCAAACCTTTCTTCGTCGGCCGTCGTTCGGTGGACATCCTCGAAGCCCAGCCACAGAAACGCAAGCTGGTGGGTTTCACCCTGCCCAAGGCCAGTCCGCAGCCTCTCGAAGGCCATCTTGTGCTCAAGGGGCCGGACATCAGCGGCAACGTTACCTCCTGCGAATACTCGCAGACACTGGGCAGGATCATCGGGCTGGCCTACGCCGCGTTCGACCAGAGCACGCCCGGCCAGCAGATTCCGATTCGCGTCGAGGATGGCGTGGTGGTCCAGGCCACCGTGGTGAAACTGCCTTTCTTCGATCCCGACAATCAGCGCCAGGAGCTTTGAACCATGACCAGCCTTACTGCAGAACGCTCTGTTGGACTTGACCCGATGCCGCTGTGCACGCTGGAGGACCTGACCGACCTGCCACGCGTCGGCTTTCGCGGCACGGACAGCGCCGCCTACCTGACTGCACGCGGCTTCAGCCTGCCCGACGTGCCCAACCGTGCAGTGACCCAGACGGATGGCAGCCACGTGGCCCGCCTGTCCCAGACCGAATACCTGCTGTTGGGCAGCGCGCAGGATCAAGGCCAACGCATCGCCGATGAAGAAGCCAGCTGGGAGATGGACCACAACGCCAACTACCTGCTGCCACGGGAAGACAGCCACGCGTGGCTACAACTGAGCGGGGTGTGCATCAGCGAGGTAATGGCCAAGCTGTGCGGCGTCGACCTGCGCGCGCAGGCGTTCCCGCCTGGCGCCGTGGCCCAGACCTCGGCGGCGCGTATCAACGTGATCGTAGTGAATGTCGGGGCGCGATCGGTGCCGTGTTTCCAGATCCTGTTCGACCGCGCATCGCTGGCGTATTTCAAGGATGCATTGCTGGATGCGATGGCGGAGTTTGACGGGGTGAGTGTTTGAGAGCGTCCTGGGCGGCGTTACCACGCAGGAGTGTGGACGGTCAGTCTTGAGGCTGACCGGCGTGGGCACGATCAACTGCGGAGCAATCCATGACTGACACGACTGAAAAGGACACCGATTACATCGTCCCCGCCCTCGCCCGCGGGTTGAGTGTGCTGGGTATGTTTTCAGCGCAGACCCGCTCGCTCGGCATGCACGATATCGCCGAGCGGCTGGGGGTCAGCACGTCGGCGGTGTACCGGATTCTGTTCACCCTGACCGACATGGGTTATCTCGACAAAAACGGCACGCAGTACGAACTGGGTGCGCGGGTGATCAGTGATGGTTTCAGTTATCTGGCCAGCCGCGACATTGTCGACGTCGCGATGCCACACCTGAACCGGCTGCGCGATCAGTCTTCGCTGTCCTGCCACCTGAGCATTCGTGAGCAGACCGACAGTCTGTACCTCTACCGGGCGTTCGCTGCGCAGCGTCTTTCGGTGAATGTTCCGGTCGGGACTCGCATCGCCTGCCACTGCACGGCCATGGGTCGCATGCTGCTGACGGCACTGGACGACGCTGAGCTGAGCAGGCTTTATCAGCACATTCGTCTGGACGACTACCCTGCCCCGGCACCGCGCACGTTGCCTGAACTTCAGGCAATGACGAGGCAGGACCGCGAGCGCGGCTGGGTTCTCCATCGCTCGGACTATTCGACTGCAATCGCCACGTCAATCAAGGACCACGCGGGCAAGATCACGGCGGCCATCAACCTGTCCGGCCCGGACGCCATCATGGACCCGGATGGCGCGCGGGAGCGATTTCAAGACCTTCTACTGGCGTGCAGCGAACGCATCAGCAGTGAGCTGGGTTACCGCCCCTGATCCAGAAACGACACAAATGCCTGATAACGTCATCCTGTTTAAAGATTCCAGGTAGAACGCCGACCTGCTAGTGGTAGACCATAAGACAGCGCTCCCGAGTGATGACATGGTTCGACAGACTGCACACAGATGCAGCGCCCAACACACGGTAGTAATGGACACTCCGGAGCTCACATGAACATCAAACAGAAGCTGACCTGGGCATTCGCAGTGATTGCGTGCCTTCCGATCATTGTGGTGGCAACGATTGTTGTCGTGAACCTGCGCGACGAGGCGACCAAGGATTTTGTAGACGGCAGCGGGCGCGAGATTCGTCAGGTCGATAACGCCATGCAGCTGTTTTTCGACGGCATCGCCCAGAACGTCAACTACATCGCCGCGCACCCGCTGATCGCCGGTGCCAGCGACGATTTCAGAAACTACATGGGCGCAGCCGCGACAGCGCAGTCGGAAAATGACAGGCAGGCCACCGAGCTGTTCGCCAGCATCGCCAAAGCACATCCGGCTTACTCCTACGTGTCCTACGGCCTGATCAACGGCAGCTACATCATGACGCCGGAAGACTCGAGGATGAGCAACTATGACCCTCGCGTCCGTCCCTGGTACAAGACCGCGATGGCCAACGTCGGCAAGACCGTACGCAGCGATGCCTATTACTGGGCCGCCGACGACGCGGTGCTGGTCAGCACCATCCGCGCGATTCCCAACAAGCTCGGCAACCCCGGCGGCGTGGTCAACATCGACGTGTCGCTCAAACAGCTGACCAACATCGTCAAACAGATCAAGCTGGGCGAAAGCGGCTATCTGATGTTGATGGAAAAGAACGGTACCGTGCTGGTCGATCCCAAGCAGCCTGAGCACAACTTCAAGAAGCTGGGTGAGCTGGGCGACGGCTTTGCCGAACTGGCCAAGACCAGCAGCGGCCTGGTGGAACTCACCCTCAACGGTGAGCGTTACATGGCCAACGTCTACCCGTCCGATCAGTTGGGCTGGAACTTCATCGGCCTGATCAGACAGGACGAAGTCATGGCCTCGGCCACGCGTCTGACCTGGCTGATCGGCGTCATCGCTGCCGTGCTGGCACTCGTGTTCGCCATTGTCGGTGCCAGCTTCGCCAGAGTCATCGTGCGTCCGATCCATAGCGTCTCGACCGGTCTGGAAGGCATCGCTGAAGGTGAAGGCGACCTGACCCATAACCTGACCGTGCGCGGCAACGACGAGACCGCGCAACTTGCGGGCTGGTTCAACAAATTCCTGACTGCGATTCGCAGCCTGATCCAGCACATCGGTCAGGCAGCGCAAAAGATTCTCGAGGCGTCGCACAGCTCCACTCGCGTGTCCAACGACATGGCCGAAGCGGCAGGCCGTCAGCGTGAAGCGGTAGACATGGTGTCTACGGCGTTCCATGAGATGGTCGCCACGTCCAACGAAGTCGCCCGCTCCTGCAGCCAGGCCGCCGATTCGGCCGACAGCGGTCAACAGCAGGCCCGTGAAGGTCAGCGCCAGATCGACGATGCGGTGCGCAGCGTCGATCAACTGAGCGAGGAAATTGCCCGTTCGGCCAAGGACGTGACGCAACTGGAAAAGGACAGCATCGACATCCAGTCGATTCTGGCCACCATTCGCTCGATTGCCGAACAGACCAACCTGCTCGCGCTCAACGCAGCCATCGAAGCCGCGCGTGCCGGTGAACAGGGCCGCGGATTCGCCGTGGTGGCTGACGAGGTTCGCGCGCTGGCCAAGCGCACTGCCGACTCGACTGCCGAGATCGACACACTGCTGGGCAACCTCGCCAAACGCACCAAGTCCGTGGCGCAGCAGATGAATGCGAGCCTGGATGTGTCGCAGCAGTCGGTGACCAAGATCGGCCAGGCGCGCAGCAGCTTCGGCCAGATCCGCGAATCGGTGGACGTGATCCGCGACATGAACACCCAGATCGCGACCGCCGCCGAAGAGCAGCATCAGGTGGCCGAGGACATCAACCGTCACATCAGCCAGATCCATGGTGATGCGCAACTGATCGCCACCCTGTCTGACTCGGCCCGCGCCGACTCCAGCAGCCTGGCCTCGCTGTCCAACGAGCTGGATGCACTGGTGCGCAAGTTCAAGACGTGATGGCAACGGCCAACGGCCAACGCGTGACCTGCTGAGGAAACGCGTTGTTATGTAAAGCCCTGCCATATCTTGTTGTGGCGTTGTCGCGCAGTTCACCAGACTGTGGGAGATGCCCCTGTGCCTCTGACACGGCGCTGTCTTGCAGCAAACACAGGACTGTGGGAGGCGCCACAACGTCTTTGACGTAGCGCTGTCGCGCAGCAAACACCGGACTGTGGGAGGCGGCTTGCCGGCGATGAACGATGACGTGATTTTCCTGACTTACCGCGTCGACTACATCGCCGGCAAGCCGCCTCCCACAAAAACGTGTTCATTCAGCAGATTACGTGTTGTTTGATAAGAGGCGGCTTGCCGGCGATCTGCCGGGAACCGGCAGCATGCGGTGTGTCAGGTGTAATCAGGGGCTGCTGCGCAGCCCATCGCTGCCGTCGTAACCTCCGAGAGCTCCCACGCCCTCCGGGCAGAAGCAGATTCCCGCGCTTCTTCAGCAGTCAGGTGGATGATTGAGGCCGCCTGTTGATCCCGAAATGGATGCCTCCACCCACCTACCCCCGCAACAAAACTTCCTCCCCGAACCATCCCGCCAGAAAATCCAGTATGGTGCGCAAGGTCGCCGACTGGTGCTGACGCGAGGTATAGATGCCGTGCATGCCCAGCGTACGGGGCTGGTAGTCAGGCATCAGTGCGACTAGCTTCCCACTGGCCAGCAATGGCGCTGCCGAGTGAACCGGCTGCAGGGTGATCCCCGCACCTGCCACTGCCGCTTCCAGCAGTACCACCGAGTCATTGGCGCTGAGATTGCCGCCCACCGGCACACTCAGTGGCTGTTCGAGGTGGACGAACTCCCAAAGGCTCTTGCCGAAGTAGGAATAGGTCAGGCAATTGTGGCTGCTCAACTCCTGCGGGCGTGCCGGCGTGCCGTGAGTGGCCAGATAGCCGGGTGAGGCACACACGACCGAATCGCAGGTTCCCAGCGGGCGGGCAATGAGGTTGGGGTCCAGTTGATTGGTGATGCGAATCGCCAGATCGATGCGCTCGCCCACCAGATCCACCGCCTGATTGCCGATCAGCAAATCCACAGACGTGCCCGGATAGCGCTGCAGATAAGCCGTGACTGCCGGTGCCAGCACCGCCTGCGCCAGCGACTGGGAACAGGCAATGCGCAACATGCCGCGAGGCTCGTCCACCTGTGTATCGGCCGCCAGCGGCATCGCATCGGCCAATTCCAGGAGCTGCTGACAGCGTAGCAGCGTTACCTGACCGGGCGCGGTCAGACCGAGCTTGCGCGTGGTGCGGTGCAGCAGGCGTGCGCCCGCCCAGGTTTCCATTTGCGCCAGATAGCGCGTAACCATGGCCCGGGACATGTCCAGCGAGTCGGCGGCAGCGATCAAGCTGCCCCGCTCGTTGATGGCGATGAACACCCGAGCCGCCATGATGCGATCCATGATTCGTCCGATCCAGGCAACCGATAGTTGCCAATAGTGGGGCTTTTGTTTCACTTCAAGCAACCTAAGATAAGGCCACTCCCGTTCTGCCACTCGAAAAGGTCGTTCACATGTTGCGCAGTGCTCTGTTTGCTCTCTCCTTTGCCACACTTTTTCCGCTGGCCGCCCAAGCCGCCGATCCGCTGAAGATCGACGTCTACAACCCGGCCGAAAAAGCCATCTTTCCGGTCTCCTCCGAACTGATCACCGGCCAGCATGACGCGGTGCTGATCGACGCCCAGTTCCAGCGCAACGATGCCGAAGCGCTGGTGCAGAAGATCAAGGCCAGCGGCAAGAAGCTCACCACCGTCTACATCAGCCACAGCGATCCGGATTACTACTTCGGTCTGGACGTGATTCAGGCAGCGTTCCCGGAGGCTAAGATTGTCGCCAGCGAACCGACCGTGAAAGCCATCAAGGCATCGATGCAAGGCAAGCTGGCTTACTGGGGGCCGATCCTCAAGGACAACGCGCCGGCCAAACTGGTCCTGCCTGAAGTGCTCAAGGGCGATCATCTGACCCTGGAAGGCCAGCCACTGGAAATCAAGGGTCTGCAAGGCCCGGCACCGCAACGCAGTTACGTGTGGATTCCGTCGCTCAAGGCCGTTGTCGGTGGCGTCGTGGTGTCCAGCGGCATTCACGTCTGGGTCGCCGATACCCAGACGCCGAAATCCCGTCAGGACTGGCTCGCCACGCTCAAGGGTATCGAAGCCTTGAAGCCGACCACCGTCATTCCGGGCCACTATCTGGGCGAGGTGCCTGAAGGGACCAAGGCCGTCACGTTCACCGCCGACTACCTCAAATCTTTCGAGGAGCACGCTGCCAAAACCAGGGATTCCGCCGCGCTGATCGATGCCATGAAAAAAGCCTGGCCACAACTGGCCGAACCGAGTTCGCTGGAGCTGAGCGCCAAGGTGATCAAGAGCGAGATGAAGTGGCCGAACTGATCTGATCAGTCGCTGGTGCGCTTCACGCTGGCAGGCTGCTGTTATCGCAGCCCGCCAGCGCGGCTACACCGCAAACAGCCAGCGAAATGCGTAGAAGCAGCCCATGCCCAGCACCACACTGGTCAGCACTCGTTTGGTCCAGAGCATCAGGACGATGGTGCACAGTGCGCCCAGCAAGTACGGATTGGTCAGACTCAGCTCCAGCCGGTGTTCAGGCAGAAAGATGATCGGCCCACAAATGGCGGTCAGCATGCCGGGCACGGCGAAGCCGAGAAAATCCCGTGCATTGCGCCCCAGCGTGAACGGCAGGCGCGGCTCCAGAAACACATAGCGATTGAAAAACACCGCCAGTCCCATTCCGATGATCACGGCAAAGATCATGGTGCCTCCTGCCCCAGCGCGCGTTTGACGACGAAGCCTGCGGTCATGCCCGCAATTCCAGCCAGCACCAGCGCCGCACTCCAGTGCCAGTAGCTGAACAACACCGAGCAGAACAGCGAAACGGCCACGCATACCAACACCGGCAGATTACGCACCAGCGGCGTGACCAGGGCGATGAAGGTGGCGATGATCGAGAACTCCAGCCCCAGATGCTCAAGCCCCGGAAAGCTGTTGCCCAGCACGATGCCCAGAAAGGTGAACAGGTTCCAGATCAGGTAGAACGTCAGCCCCACGCCGAGGGCAAACCAGCGATTGAACGACGCACCACCGTGCTGGCTGTTGAGGGCGAAGAATTCGTCGGTCAGCAGAAAGCCCAGGCTCATTCGCCAGCGCAACGGCAGCCGTGAGAGCGTCGGGCGCATGTGCAGACCATAGAGCAGATGCTGGGAGGTCAACAGCAGCGTCGTCAGCAGAATCGAGCCGATCCCGGCCCCGCTTTTCAGCATGCCGATGGCGACGAGTTGTGCGGCGCCGGCAAAGACGATGACAGACAGCCCCTGGCTTTCCAGCGGCGTGAGATTGGCTTCCAGCGCCAGAGACCCGGCCAGCAGGCCCCATGGCGCACAGGCCAACGACAGCGGCATGACCGCAATCGCGCCCTGGCTGAACGCCTGATAAGCAGATGAAGAACGAAACATGAACAACCGCATCACCGATTATGGGGCAGCAA
>Ga0265798_10000474_pt1 | contig 67136 bp, 58 predicted proteins | sample P3T30metagenome_FD_192430 | JGI IMG/M metagenome (GOLD analysis project Ga0265798, IMG submission 192430) | Plant litter microbial communities from East Loma Ridge, Irvine, California - P3 T30 | ecosystem: Environmental > Terrestrial > Plant litter > Unclassified | place: USA: California... | reverse complement strand
TGGAGAGCGCAGGGCAGCAACTATCTACGACACCGTATAAGTTCGAGATGAACACGGACGGAGCGTTGGCGCTATTAGGTACAGCTGGTTCTTCTTCACTATTCTATTCTCCAGCATTGACTTCTCAAAGGTTCCCTAAATCGCGCAAGCGTTGCGCACATGCTCCTCCAGCGCAAGACCTTGGTTGGACTAAAGACAGTCAATGGTGTGTACGTATTTGAGTGCCAGTCTAGGTCCCGCGCCCCATGCCTCATGTTTACAACCAGTCCAATCCAAGCTGTGCCGCGTCCGCCAAATGCGCGTTCGGAACCGGAGCAGTCCCGAGAGGAAATTCTCGTGCGACAGCATACTTTCGCATTCGATGGGAACATTACGGTTACAAGCGAACATGTCTGAGTCAGTGTGACGATGTTATCGTTGTCGAATCATTACTTTTGGGATTCATCATGACGCGAAGATTGGAACAATAGATATCAGTATCTTAATACGGACGAATAAAAGATCATTTGTAATAGAGGCAGCAATTCCTGGAGCATAGGCTTAAGTTGAACAAAAAGAAATCTCATGACACTCACGTGCGTGGTAGGTTATGAGACCGTCCGGAGTCGGGGCAATGATCATACGACATCGAGGTGACGATCTCGCCTGATTCGGTAAGCCGATGAACGTAGGTAAGTGAAACTCAAGTATGTGTTGATTGACCCTGTGAGACCGGGGCCTGGGGCAGGGAACGGTGTCTGTCTCACCTTCCAGCAGGCTTACACGTGCGGTTAGCATTGGACATGCGTTTGCTCTCAGTTTGGACTCATCACACCACATTGACCACTCTAAGTTCACTTCCAGTCGCTCTTTCTATTGTGCCTATCGTACATCAACAATCTTGATTACTAAGTCTGCGACAATCAGCAAGTGACATTGAGCCTGATCAATTATGCGCCTCAATACCCTCCTCCTCTTCGCAACATGGCTCGCTCTTGCAATAGGCGAGCTAGCGAGCCATCTACACTACGATTCAGTCCAGAACTTGACGTCCCTGGAACTCGTCAACGAAACACGTTCCCTTACTTCGGGCGCCGAGCCCTCGACCCCTTTCGATGGCCCCCAAACCGCAGGTTGGACTGAAAAGGAGCAGGCTGCAGATGACGAGTTGTGGAAGCGCTACGTGTGCAAGTGCAAAGCGTTGATGGCCCAGATGTCATGGTCCGACTACGATGTGGGACAGGCGGCTCGTCCACCTCGCGACACTGCGCAAAGCCCATGGGAACACAGTCAGTCTCGCCTCTAACATGGAAGAAGTATGCGACTGTTTGCCTAATATAGTCGATGTAAGCGATTTGCGGCCTTGGGGCTACGAAACGTACCTTGCGAACAGTGATTACGCCAATCTTGCCCGAGGTCTCTACTGGGGCATTGGTCCTCGTTTGAGATCGTTCGACTTTTCAGATCAATGTGCCTCGAATGGTGGAGATTGGTATTGCGCCAGCATCCAGCATTACAACCAAGACGTGGAATTCCGGTTTGGGGTGCCTGTAACAGAGCAAACTTACACTGATCCTCATGGCGTCAAAAGAAGAGTATGAGGATTCTTTCCGGCCGCACATTCTTGCGTTGACATCTTGATCAGATGACAAATGCCAATTTTCACATGGCTATTAATCCGGAGGGAGGTAAAGTGGTCTCGACTATACCATCGCCAACGACAAAGCAGGCTAATAATGCGCACAGGCATCTTTACACAAGATCGACAAGGCCCTTTGGATGCTGTGAAAAATTTACACCCCAATGACTATTCCACAGATGCCTTACCGAAGCTCCAGAAGTCGTCAGACATGATGTGGATCACGTACTAACAGAATATGCCACCCAATAACATCCACGATCTTCATTTCATGATCCGTGTCTCGATCGAAAACTCGGTCACACTGCAGCTCATGAAGCGCGCCCTTGACGCGAAAGGTGTAGATCTCATGGAGACGGGAGTGCGACTAGATACCTGCACCGACGAGGGTCGGGCGTCATTAGGTGCGTATCCCTTCGATGATATCGTGCAGCACTGTAGCAACTAACGCATCACACAGCTAGTCCAAATGGCGCAGGGTTTGCATACTTGCTGATCCAGCGAAAAGCTGATCTTGGACTCAAGTCTATCGATGCCGTTTGGATCTTCGACTGTGCCAGTGCTAGCAAGTCTCCGTGCTTGTGGTTCGACACTGAAGATCTTATTCGAGCTGAGCCCCGAAGTCCAAACTCTCCAGAACCAGAAGAAGGCGGAGGTACTGAGTCTAGTGTGAGCGAGAGCGAGACTGGGAAGCAGGAGAAGCTCAACGTTGTCAGAGTGTAAGAGAGGCCCATTTAAGAACTACATGTGAGACACAAACTGACTTTGTTATCTATCTCTAGGCACACTTTCCGCTATGTTGGGAACATCACCCGATCCAGCAATTATCTCTAAGAGGAAGAGATACATCTTCTCAGTTGTGAACATGAACAGCGAATGAAGGCACGCACCCACCAATAGGAACAAGTCGATGGAGCTCTTTGTTTAAGGCACAGACGTGTTGGTACCAGGTGCTTGGATATGTAAATACAACTGGCGTTGGACCTTCAGAAGCTTGAACGCATCAAAAAAATAAGTCACATGAATCAGTGCAACCTTTGGTGTTCTTCAACGTCTGCCATATGTGTTCAATTACTTCTGCCCGTATTCCTCCGCGCCATCTACATTCCCACCCTCAACTTCCCAAAAGAATACTCTCCCGACTATTCCGTCAACCCACACTTATAAACCACTGGCAACGCCCCCTCAAACGGAATTCCCTTATATTTGTCCTCCTCACTCGCCGGCAACGGCCCCATATAAACCGGCGTATCGACATTAGCCATGCAATCGCTCATATTCCTACCCACGTCAGCCCTCCATACAACATCACACCATTCCACATCTCCACACGACTTACTCGTAGAACTTGCACCACGACCCTTCTTGGATGTTGTACGCAATCGCAGGCTGGTATTCCCGACTCGTGACGTTGAAGAAGATCTCGTCGCACCGATCGTATGGAAAAAGGCCGGCGAACCATTGGTATTCCCAGTCGTAGAGGGCAGAGGCGCAGTAGCTCACGCGCGGTGACGCTGGTGCTGCTTGGTAGTTTGTGGTCGGTACTGACGCCGTTGACGAAATGAGAGTTGTGAGGAGGAGAAGGAGCAACATCGCTGCGGTAAGGAGAGGAAATGTACTGTGCTGAAGGAGATTGCTGAGTAGCGGAATGCGTTATCAATGGAGAGGCAAGTCAACTTATGGGTTCGTCAAAGGTGACGCAAACGACGCAATATTGAAAAAGCGGTGCTGCAGTAGTGGCAACGTTTGACGGGTGTTTGCATGTATTGAGGCCGGCGACTTGCATTCCAAAGCATGCCGTACGCGTAGTGTCCATTTATACGCCGAACTGGTCGTCGTCGCTCTCATGACATTGCCTTCCGAGCGACCGCACGCGAGCTGTCAAAATGCAGCATCCCGTCGTTAGCATGGCATTCGCGCAGCATCACTCTCCCCATTCGACAGTGAGGTGACACGCCTATCGTATCTTCCAAGCAAATGACCACTTTCTTCTCCAGAACACCTACGCAATGCATCTTAGCTCAGGTTCATTATTGACCGCATGGGCTCCGGTGTGGTATGTTTGTCAAGCGGTGTTGACGTGGTCGTCATGCACAGCCTGTGTTCGGGGCCTCTGACCGCTTGATGTGAGTGCCGTCGGTATTACAGCGCATTGTGTCGAGAGTACATGTGCCGGTGGCGTGGGCGCGGGTCGCTTCTTTTAGATGTGTATTGTGCAGTGATTGGGCCGGGCAAGGCGGTGAATGGGATCGAAGGTGCGACTGCAACGGTATGACAGAGAGGCTGGACTTTTTTGTAGTACACGATAATAAAAAAGACTAACGTAAGTTCATGCCGAAGTTAATGGAGCGAGTGTGGCGACCGAAGGAGATTGAATTGGGAGTTGAGTGCCAGGATGTCTCATATCTGCGCATAATTTGACCAGCAACTTTTCCTCCAAGGATTCCCTCCAATCATGACAATGTCCACGCAACAGAACCGTCATCATCGGATACGATACCGCACATGATGCGAACCTGTAACCTTTTACCTAGCTGTACAAATAACGTCAGTGCCCGAGCAATCATAAAGTTCACACCAACTTACGCTCATCAATAAACCCATCAATATACTGCACCTTATGATCAACCTCATACCTTGACTTCAAAAACTCATTCTTCATCTTATCAAACGGCACCTTCATCTTGTAATTGTCAAGACACCACATGGCCCTATTATACCGATGAACTTCCCACTCTTGATCTGCGCGCCACCCATCCAATTAGTCGTAACTCCACTCTCCTGGCAGATTATCGACTTACAGTGCAGCGACTTGATCGTAGCTTCCGTCTGCGGACACAGCGCAACAGCCATGTAGAAACAGTCCCACCATTTATCCTGCAGATCGCGCTTCTCGCAGTAACACTTCGCAACGGTCTTTGCGAGGGGATCATACCATCGGACTTTGAGATGTGGCGTGACGCAGGATAATTCGACACTGCCTGGGGGCCAGATTTTCATGTCGCAGGTTTCCTTGGCGGCTTTCTGTAGTATTTGGGTTAGTGGCGCACGTGAAAGGTAGGTGCACTGAAGGAATTACTACGCAGGGCTCGTGGAGGCCGGTGCTGTTAGTGGGTATGGCAATGCCAGTGGTGTTGCCGGTGGCCATGGACAGACCAAAGACCGTGGATGCTAGAATGGCCGATATGAACATGAGGATGGCGTTGCGCATTTTGAAAATTCGTCAGGATCAAGGTTAGCAATATGAGTGCTTTGTGAGCCGTGAGCAGCGGCAAGGTCAACTTAACTACTTCTTCATACTTCGGGTCTGTTGAGAGCCATGTCAGGCATCCTGCACCTTCTCTTTTCCCCCTCCCATCCCGACGACATACTGAACCCTCAGATTCCGTTGTTTGGGTGTGTAAAGAGAAAGCCGAACTAAGGGCATGCGCTAATATCAACAATTCTACGGTATGCACAGTCCAATCGGGTACCTGAGTTTGGTTCATCAGTTATCCGACCCAAAGTCTCTCGCCCACGAATCGCATATCTCTGATTCTGCACCAATGACTATGCCTGATCTGGAGCTTATCGATTGGGAGAACAATGATTCACTGGAGGGTTGTCTCTCAAACTGTTTAACTTCACGCTGGACAAAGTTCTTCACTAGGTATTAGTATGGAGAGACCACAGCAGATACAACAGCAGAGTGGCGACTAGTACGACCAGCGCCGCGTGGCTTTTCCCGTGCATCTGCAGCGCGAACAACATGCGTCCAGGTCAGAATCCAAAGTGGTGTCCTGGAAAGAGTGACTCGCGGCGGCTCGCTCTCTCTTCGCATTCCGAGGGGGCACTAGAAGCTATCACACAACTTAAACCATGAGGTATACCGTCTATCCCAGCATCTACTTGGAAGATACTCTAGGTTTTTACGCTGTGTACCAAGGAGAAATGAGCCAGACACGTCTGTGAAAAAACTGTCCCGACTCTACCGTACTCATCGTTTCCCACGTGCTTCAGCGCTATTCCAAGATTCCCACAAGTACTGCTCGACACTCGAGCTGTCATACAGCAATGAAACCGTAATATATCATACACACTTCTAACAAAGAGTAGACAAAACCACGCTTCCCCATCTTCTTCTAACTCACGGCGTACTCGTACGATTGTGTGCACTTGTTGACCGTTGCACATAACGAAACAGTGGCCAACTTACCTCCCCGTCGCTCCCACTTCTACTTACCTCCCCATCGCTCCCACCTCTTCCAACATATTTCTTCCCCCGCACGTCGAATATCCCAAGGACACTCTCAGCATGTCTCATCCTCTCGACCCAAACCACCATTGCACCGCACCACAATCGCCAACCACACCACAGCCCATACTCCCACCACCGCCAGCCTTCAAGCCATAAAATACATCCAGACAGCTACCGCGCAAGACAACCCTTCGAAACGCGAATCCGAGAGCTATGTGGCGAGGATGTGGAGATGGGTGAGAATGAGGGCGAAATGTGCGTGTTGTGTGTGTGGGTGTGGTTGTGGGGAGTGGTGCTGAGAATGGGTTTAAGATGAGGAAGGGTGGGATGGAAGGGTTGGGGAGATGAGGAGGGAGGTTAGGGATTGCGATGCATGATTGGCGTTAAGGGGTTCTTTTCGATCTAGATTAGAGAAAGTCACGGAGCGAGATCGAGTGAAATCCGTAGCTCTATTCCTTTTTTTAACGCCAAGTACGCCGTCCCAATGCATATGATCCCCTCATCCAGAACATCTTTATCCCAGCTCACTCCACCTCAATCGCCCCACCCCTCTGACTCCCACCCTGTCTCAACACCCCATTCGCCTTCGCCTTCGCCTTCCCCTTTCCCTTCACCCCCTTCTCCCTCCTCTCCCTCTCCTCCCCCTCCCCCACCAAACTCCCCTCAATCCTCAAAACCCCCTTCCCCCTCCCCCTCCCATCCATGCGTCCCTCAAAATCCCTAATCCTCACGCCCTCCAACACACCCTCCACCCTATCCCCTTGCTCATCAACCCACCAGCCGCCCTCGTCACTTATACGCCCGTCCCACCCCTTACTCATTTTATTGCTAGCTTCGGCGTGCCATGTCCATGAATCGGGGAAGTGCTCGGATGTAATGCTCACGGGGAAAGTGTTTAGGTACGATAAAGTAATGTGCGTGCGTGATTGGTGTGTTATGACGCCTGAGAGTTGCGCGTCGCGTTGTGGGCGGAATACGAGTAGTGAAGCGGTGGCCCAGACGAAAGGCGCGGTGTACTCGTCCACATGGCGGAGGAGCAGCCCTCCATTTTCTCCCCCGCTTTGTATCGTTGAGCCTTTAGTTGGCGCGCGGTCGCTCAATACCACATCTTCGTAGGCGAGTACGATGCCGCGTGCGGGCGGGAAGTATGAGAGTAGCAGTGGTGAGAAGATGCTGGCGCAGATGGCTGGGTGCGGGTCGGCGAGCGAGGCGGGGGACAGCGAGACGTATTGCGATATGCGCTCGATGTGGAGGAGAGAGGTCTCGGCCGCTTGGGGCGCCATTGCGAGGATTGTGGGAGGCGTGAGGCGGTTTGCGATCGGGGCGTGTCGCGTCGCGCGCAAGGTCAGAAAAAAAGTTGGAGATGGATCGGAGGTTGCAGGGATGAGAGGCCGATGATGCAGATTGTGGGGTAAGCCAAGACATGGGAGTGGTTAGTCAGCTTTAGTGTAGAGAGCAAAATATTGAGTGACGCTTCATACGGCAGCTTTCGTCGTCGTGCTATTGTGATGCCTATGCTCGCTGTCGTAGCAATGCCTCGGTCAGAGCCTATGTGCCTTCCAACCGTGGCTGCAATCCTCCTTGTCCGCTTATCCGCCCTTGGGTGATCATTCCAACAGCTAAATCGCCGTCAAAGTATGCTACAGATGCAGTCAACGAACGAAGGAGCTCGTATGCATTGTGTCGACCCTCAGGACACCCTGAACGCCAAAGTTGACTCAAAAATACGACACCTCGTACTCGTATACTCTCATCTCCGTCCCTTCTCGGCCTCCTTGCGCATGAGCTTGGTGGACACTCTCTGCAACGCCGCCTTGATGTCGCCCTTCTTGAACTGTGACAGATCGTAATAGTTTGGTGAGATGTCCTGCACATCGTTAGCTTTGTGAGAAAAGTTCTTATCGGATGCGTGACGCACCAGCAACCACTCCGGCTTGACCGATGTCACTGTACGGATGTAGTTTTTCGTGGTCAGGACAAACTCGTTGTAGATGACCCACTCGCTGTCCTCGGCGAGCACAGTGCTAGGATGTAGCAGCACGTTCTGGTCGTCCTTGACCGTCGTGTAGTTCTTCCCAGTGCCATCGCGCTTTGCGACCTGCATGAAGAAGCCAGCTACGAGCGCGCGCTGGATGTTTTCGTAGTACTTTTTGTTCTCGAACGGCGTCGACATGAGCTCTAGCTCCTCGCGCTCCATTATGCGCTTCAGCTGGAGACGGACGTTGTCGGCTTGCTGTAGCGCACGGTAGGAAAGGAAGTGGTCGTGGCACCACTGTTTGGGATTTGCTTGCGCCTCTTCGCCCTTGAATGCGTGGTAGACATTGAGCATAGTCAGGTGGTCGCCCTTGGGATGAGCAAAGAGTTCCTTCATTTCGTCGGCGCGCTTTCGGTTGGCAGCTGGTCGAACAAAGACTTGCGGCACAGACAGCAGCGCGGTCAGCGACAGTATCTCGTTCGAGCAGTAGAACTCGGGCGATGTGATGAGCATGACTGCAAGCGCAGGGTCGAGAGGAAAGCCTGATGCCAAACCACCGAGCACGGTCAGCTCGCCCTCGTCATCCAGACACGCCAGGTAGTTGAGCTCCTCCAAAGCTCGCATGAGCGTCTCGGGGGCGGGAGGGTCCATGAGATCAAAGTGCACCAGATCATCAACACCCAGCTTCTTCAGCTCGAGGACTGTGCTGGCCAAATTCGACCTCAGAATCTCAGGGTACGTCTGCTCGATGAGCTCCTTCTTGAAGGCTTGTTCTGTGTACAGCCGGAAGCACTTTCCGGGCCGCGTACGTCCAGCACGACCGGCGCGCTGTTGGGCGGAGGCTTTCGAGATGGGCGACACGAGCAGCGACTCGACACGAATACGGGGGTTGTAGACCTTCTGCTTGCTGAAGCCGGGGTCGACCACGTAGACGATGCCATCGATAGTGAGCGATGTTTCGGCGATGTTGGTGGAGACGATGCACTTGCGTCCTGGTCGGCCACCGGGTGTGGTTGGCGGCGGCGCAGGGTTGAAGATCTTCTGCTGTTGCGCAGGTGGCAGCGTTCCGTACAGTGGATAGACGACGAGTGGCCCTGCTCCACCCTCCCTGCTTAAATCTTGCGCCTCCAGATTGATCTTTCTGCATGCATCCTCAATCTCCTCCTCACCAGTTAAGAACAGCAAAATGTCGCCCTCGGGTTCGGTGGCGTGGATCTGCAGGACCGTCCGCAGCGCCGCCTCGACGTAATCTCGCTCCGGCGCAGGGGTGTAGAAGACCTCGACGGGGTGGGTTCGTCCGGGTACGGCGAGCAGCGGGGCATTGTGGAAGTACTTCTGGAACTTTGTGGCGTCGAGGGTGGCGCTCATGATGATGAGCTTCAGGTCCTTGCGCCGCAGCACGACCTCCTTCAGCAGGCCCATGAGGATGTCGGTGGCCAGGGTGCGCTCGTGGGCCTCGTCGAGGATGATTGTGCTGTAGCGGGTCAAGTTGTGGTCGTTCATGGCCTCGCGCAGCAACATGCCGTCGGTCATGTACTTGAGGATGGTGCTGGGGCTCGTCTTGTCCTCGAAGCGAATGCTGTAGCCGACCTCCTCGCCCAGGCTCACGTCCATCTCCTCGGCCACACGCTGGGCGACCGACATGGCGGCGACACGGCGCGGCTGCGTGCAGGCGACCATCTTTGCGTTCTGGTTGGGGAGGTCGTCGAAGAGCACAAACTGCGGGATTTGGGTCGTCTTGCCGGAGCCCGTCTCGCCGACGAAGACGAGGATCTGCGACTCCTGGTAGAGCTTGAGGAACTCATTCCTGCGACTATTAGTACTATACATTGATGGGAGGACGTAGTCGTGACATACCGCTGCTGGTGCACGGGCAGGTCTCGCCGCTTCTTGAGGATGCTCATGTACTTGCCCGACAGCGGCTGGCCCGTGAAGGGGTTGCTGGGCCCGTCTTCGGCGTGCATGGCCTGCTTGCTCGTGGTCGCATGGCGCTTGAAGTCGGCGAGGGCACTGCTGCCGCTGTACTCGCCCTTCCCCGGCTTCTCGTCGTTCCAGTGCGCCAGGTAGGGGTTATTTGCAGCCGGGTCCATGGTGCTCTCGCCGTTGCCCTCGGTCTTGACACGCTTGACGCGGGCGCTGTCGTCGTCGTTGTGTTCACGCTTGACCGTCATGTCGGGCATTGAAATGTCGAAGAATTGATAGTCACAGTCGTGACGTGAATGCCTGCCGCGTAGAAAAAGTTATGCGCCGGCTCTCCGTAGCTCCACTTGCCGGCGCGTGCGCGAATCACCACACCGCTGTCATGGAGACAGCAATATCCACCACCAACGCCATGTAGCAAAATACACCGAGAACCCTGTGCGGGTTTGATATTTGTTCCTCCCTTGCAGTGATACACACCCAGCTTAATGCATCCCGTGCTGCGCCCCGAGTGCCCCAGTCGCTCCTTCACCAGCCCCGCCGCAGCCTCGTCCTGAACTTTTTTTGCGACCCGAATTGCAACACCACAAAACACCCCGCGATACCCTAGACCCTATTCTTCCGCCATGTCGTACTCGGACGGCCTCGACGGCAGTGCGCCCATCTTCTACATCGGCCACCATGAGACGAAGCGCGGGCTCAAAGTCTCGTCGGAGCTCATACAGCATGCGCAGGACCTTGGAGTGCGTTGCTCTACACTACATATACATTGTTCAGTACTGAATTCCAGCAGTATGACATGCTTACAAGCCCCATCACCAACGACCACTTCCACACCCGCGTCCTAAGCCTCCTCACCTCCTACACCCAGTCCCTCGACGACTCCCCGCAACAGCCGCTGCCCTTGATCCCCGCGCTCGACCACCCAGACACGCCGCTCGGTCCGACCGACTACGTCAGCCAGCTTGTCACCTTCACAAGCGCCTGGATAGACCTGTCCTCGCCAGACCCCGTCGTCGCCCACCTCTCGCGACAAGTCTTCCACCTCGAGATCGCATATGCCGCCTTTTGTGGCGCGACGAACGTGGTAGTTCCTGGGCCACGCCCGGCGCATGGCCAGAATGGCGTGTCGCAGTTCGCTCGCGCCATCAAGGAGGCTCTGTCCACCGGCTCCTACCTGCAGATACACATACAACTGCCCATGGACGGCTCGAGCCCAGTATCTTCGAGTGACGATGTGGGAGACCTGGCACGCTTCGCTAGCCCAGAACACGGCTCACCCAGCAAAGGCAAAGCGGAAGCTTGGAGCTCCTGGGAGGCGTGGAACAACATCAGGACCATGTGCACATACAATAATAGGCTATCCGTATTCCTAGATCTGCCCCGTCGCATGCCATCCCTAGCACTACAGGCGCGATGGTACTCGGAGCCCCTGCGAGTACTCAACGTCCCAGCATCATCCTTCTTGCTCAACGCACGCCAGTCGTATGTCCTCAGCAAAGCACACCAGGCCTTCATCTTCCGCTGTGCGCGCCTTAGGAGCTCGCCATGGCTGCTTGTCACCGACATTGGTCCGCTACCAGGCATAGAAGACCCAGATATGATCATGTCGTATTCTACAGGTCATCTGTCGCCACAAACGGCTGAAGATGCTCCTAGCCCGAGCTCTTCGGACATGCCGGCGCCTACTCCTGCCGAGGCAGCTGAACTCTCCAAGAAGATTGGCAAGAAGACGAGCAGTAGCAGCAACGATCCTACGCCTCATCTGAGTTATCTGCGCTACATCCAGAGGAATCAGCCGCCAAAGAGCCAGATCGAGCGTTTCGGTGGTGGTTTTCAGGACTATCTGCAGAGTCCTCTGCAGCCCCTGACCGACAACCTCGAATCGATCACGTACGAGGTGTTCGAGAAGGATCCCATCAAGTATGCATGGTACGAGCGTGCAATCGCTCAAGCACTGGGCGACTGGCAGGAGCAGCACAAGTCGACCAGCTCGGATAACGGCGCTGTCGTCATTGCAGTTGTAGGCTCTGGACGAGGACCTCTCGTGACGCGCGCGCTGAACGCAAGCGCCAGCAGTGGCGTGCCTGTACGAGTCTATGCTATTGAGAAGAACCCCAACGCATATGTGCTCCTGCAGCGCCACAATGTCGAGACATGGGGAGGACGAGTCACAGTTGTCAAGACCGACATGCGCGCGTGGAAAGGGCCTACATTGGCAGATGGCACAATCGGCAAGGTTGACATCCTGGTCAGTGAGCTCCTCGGCTCATTTGCAGACAACGAGCTGTCACCCGAGTGTCTCGATGGAGTACAGCACGTCCTCAACGAAGAGCATGGCATTTCGATACCCGCGAGCTACACTGCACACTTCACGCCCATATCCACTCCACGACTATGGTCGGATCTGCAGCACCGTAGCACCAACATCGACTCAAATGCTTTCGACATACCCTGGGTAGTCATGCTTCAGCAATTCGACTACCTGTCAACAAAAAGCAAAGAGACAATAGCAACCCACCAACTCACCAACGGCACCAAGATGAACAACTTCAACCTCGAAGCACCACTTGCCCCTACGGTGCATACAGCGTGGGAGTTTTCGCATCCCTTGCCACCCGCCATACTTGCTCAGGCCGCCCTACGCAAGGGCGGCTCAGCGATCGGTGGCGGTGGCGGCTTCGTAGGCGGTGACGGTGCAAACGAACACAACTATCGCGACTGTCGGATCTCCTTTCCCATCCAAGAGCAGGGTGTATGTCACGGCCTAGGTGCATACTTCGAGACTGTGCTGTACAGCGGCTCCCAAGGTCCCGTTGAGCTGAGCACGAATCCGGTGACTATGGAGGCGAAGAGTAAGGACATGATTAGCTGGTTCCCGATACTCTTTCCGCTAAAGGTATGTTGGTCATTTCTTACTTCGAGACATGTGCTAATGTGTAACAGACACCGATGCAACTACCTGCAAACTCCGAAGTCGAAGTCAGCTTTTGGCGCCAAACAGACGATCGCAAAGTCTGGTATGAGTGGCTTGTTGAGAGCTTCATGGTCGTTGGCGGGCAGCGAATACGGCTAAGTGTGTCGGACTTGCATTCGAGTAAGAGTAGTGGGTGCATGATGTGAGGCGGAATGGTTGGCGTAGGAAAGGTTCTTGAATAGAAGATAGTTCTTACACTGTCTCGCAGGCTGTGTTGGAATAGCTGCCAGATGATCCAACACCTCTTATTGGATGATGCACAGACCAACTCCATCTTCCATCTCACTCACCTCCGAGCTCCCCGCAAAATGCACTAACAACTTCCCCACGCCTCGTCTTACCCACCACCGCTCCTATCAACCCAATTCCAAACGAGATGCCTTTCTGGACCATCGGCACGCTGTTCGGCGCGTCCAGCGTCATGCTGGGTGCTTTCGGCGCTCACGGCCTAAAGAAGCGCATCGCAGATCCGGCGCGCATTGCGAACTGGGGCACAGCGGCACAGTATCAGGTATATATGGCTCTACTCCCCTTACTTCTATCGTACCAGTCCTTCTTTCTATCCTCATGCTAACCGCTCGTCCGCACAGCTCATCCACTCCACAATCCTGACCTTCGCCTCTGTCGCCTGTCCGCAAAACACGCTCGCCATGTCGCTCTTCACGGCCGGAATGACCATGTTCTCCGGGAGCATATATCTGCTCGTGCTGGATCCGCAGCGGTTCAAGTTCCTGGGGCCAGTCACGCCGCTGGGAGGATTGTGCTTGATTGGGGGGTGGGTTGCGCTTGCGGCGAGGGGGAGGCCGGTGTGGCCTAGGACGAGATAGGAGGGGGAGAGCGTGGGGTGGGGAGCGGTGTATGATATGTGTATATTGGTATTGGGAATCCACAAGATCCACTTCGGAAGATTGAGATCATGATGGAAGGATTGCTTTTACCACCAGCATACCCCACTCAGAGGACGGGTGGGGCGCTCATTGCACCTAACAGTTCCTAGACCGCGATACGAGCATCATTCCCAGATCTTTCGTCGAATATCCAACGCTTCTATGACCGAACCCAACACGCGACTTCGAACTCGAGATACGAAGTGCTGACGACAAAGCTAGTCTCGTATTACACGCCGTTAGCGGCCCTTGATCTCTTATACGGCGCCCAGCTAATGCAACACGATGACCAGACAGACGAGTGGAGTCCGCCCAACACGGCAGGTACGAAAGAAACAAGATGACAAAAGCTTAGAGCTAAGAGGTAGTGTAGTTTGCGATAAACCAAAATGAACTTTTACTTCTCCCACTTCCTCGAACACTCAACACCTATACGCAATCATTTCGAACACCCTAACCACATACCATGGCTAAAACGTTCCAATTCCAGGACATACAAGTCCCCTTCCCAGGCTTCGGCGCAATGGGCCTCAGCCACGCTCTCGGCACGAATCTCTCCTACGAGCAAGCCGAGCCCGTCCTGCTCAAAGCCATCGAACTCGGCTGCACGTTCTGGGACACAGCCGTTGTATACGGCGCCGGCGTAAACGAGACCCTCCTCGGCCAATTCATCCGCAAGCACAACGTCCGCGACAAACTATTCAGCACGTCCAACCCCCATCCCACCCCACCCCATCTCTATCCCTATACTTGCTGATTCCATCCCAGTCGCATCCAAGTGCGGCTTCGCCTGCCTAAACAACGACTTCACCGTCACCAATTCCGCATCGCATATCAACTCGTACATCGACGGCACCATTTCGCGCCTCGGCTTCACGCCAGACCTATACTACCTGCACCGTATTGATCCGTCCACGCCGCTTGAAGAAAGTATCGGGGCGCTCGATAAGTTAAGGAAGGAGGGAAAGACGAAGTATATTGGGCTGAGCGAGTGTTCGGCGCAGACGTTGAGGAGGGCGAATGAGAGTGAGTGATTTTGTGAGGGGGAGATGGAAGGGAGTGCTAATGGTGGGGAAGTTGCTAGGATTGATGCGCTGCAGGCTGAGTACTCTGCTTTTGAGACGTGCCACGAGACGAATGGGCTTATATCCACCGCCAAAGAACTCAACATCGCATTCGTCGCCTGTAAGAAAGCTCCATGTACGAACTGCATGTAAGGCACACACTGACCGCGTTCATTCGCCTCTAGACAGCCCCCTCGGCCACGGCTGGCTCGTCGACACCTTCGACTACGCCTCACCCTCGGACTTCGCACCCACCGACTTCCGCGCCAACTCGCCGAAATTCCAAGGCACCAATTTCTACACCAACAAAGCCATCGTCGAAGAGATCAAGAAACTAGCAAAGCGTAAAGGGTGCACGACGGCACAGGTGGCGCTCGCGTGGGTCGCTGCGCAGGGCATGATTGCTATTCCTGGGACGACGAAGGTGGGGCGTTTGGAGGAGAATTGGGGGAGTAGGGATGTTGTTTTGAGCGAGGAGGAGATGGGGGTGATGAGGAGGATTGTGGATGGGGCGAAGATTGAGGGGGAGAGAAATAATGTGGCGCTTACGAAGTTGGTTGGGCATTGAGATGGGTGAAGGCTTAAATGTAGTGGGTAAGTGTGGATTTTACACACTTCTGACTGCTTCGCTATATCCTTGTCAATCAGGTCGGAAGAAGATTAAAAAAGTCGCATTTGGTCGGGACCTCTTATCTGCATATCCCGTGTCGTGACAGCATGACTACTATATCCTACAATCCAATCGCATTACCATTAAAAAGCCCTATCTACCAGGCCATGTCATGAATCATCCGACGGAATTTCGTGCCTCGTTATCGTCGTCGTAGTCGTGAATTGATACGCTCATCGAGGGCGCAAAAGGTATGCACCGTAGCAATACCCAACCACCCGTAAAAGTCGTAACCCGTCTACCCAGATCGCTGAAAATTCCAAACATCCCTCCAATTTCGTCGATGTAGTCTCAATAGACCCATCGCCAGGTCTCAAAAGTACGTGTCAACCACGTCCTGCCCGCCGCGCACCGCCCACTCGACGATCTCCATACCACTGAGCCCGCTGGCCCAGTAACTCTTCTTGCAGCCCTGCAGCGCATTGAGCTTAGCGTACGCACCGCTACGCAGCGCATCGGACCCAAAGTGAGGGAAGTAATCCCACTTCTCAAACCCCTTGACATCACCATCTGCCAAAGGCGTAGCAACCTGCGTAGCGTTCCGCGGGTCCTTGTTGATCTCGGAAAGGCTGTGGATCGCGACGCGACGCGCGGTTCCTTTCGATTGCGGCTCGTATGGACCCCACGCCCATGCTACGGAGACGTTGGATTCGGGGCTCAGATGGAGGACGGCGACGGCTTGGCCGTCGTTGGGAGGTGGTACGGTCGGTGATGTTGCATTCGCGATGTACGACACGCCGAATGGGAGCTCGAGCTCGACGGCGGCGGAGGAGTATTGGTGGGTTGTCACGTTGTGGAAGGTGTTGTACTCTTTTTCTGTGAGATCGACGCCTGCGCGCTCCAGGCTGGAGATGGAGGGCGCAAAGGCAAAGATTACGTGCGAGCATTCTTGCTTGGTCCACTTGAGATAGGTCCCTTCTGGCTGCGTGTAGGTGATGATCGGGTTCTCGCCCGATCGGTCGACGCATCGAACTTCTGCGGAGGTTTTGATGGGTGTCTTACATAGAGCTTTCTTGGCAAACTCAACGAAGATTGCGTGGAAGTCTGTGAGGTAGACATCGTGCAGTCCACTACAAGGCACAAAGTCAGCATCTGTCCCATATGCACGTCGTATATTACACGTACAGGAAGCCGGTCAGGATATCTGGGGTGAAGTATTGTAAGATGTAGAGCTATCACGTGTCAGTAGCTGCATGCAGGCGCGCTATCCCTGCAAGTGCATTGCAAAGGTGGGTTGGTGACTTACAGCCGGGACAATGTTAATGTCGCCGTATCCATAGAGAGCTACCGGGTTCACGAGTAACAACGGCAGAACGGTGAAGTTATTGTTGCGGAACCATTCTGCGCCAGAAATTGTAAATTCTTCTGGTACGCCGTCCTGTGTTCCTGCGTTAGCTTACCATTGTTGTGTTACATTGCGCGTTCGTCATACCTTGTAATTTGTGGCACTGATGGGTCGAAATCGCTGGTTCCACAGTGTCGCATACTTTGGAATCTCGTCGGCCACAGCTTTCAAGAGTCCAGGTGATGTCGGGGGATTTTCTTCAATCTTGGCTGTCGTGTAGTTGTATCTGAGAGTTGGTCAAGTCAGTGACTGTTTCAGGCAAATTCTGTCTGCCCTTGCAATGGGCAACCTGGGTCTTGCTCTCGCGTATAGTGCGAAATCATCGGAAACGCAACTTACCGAAACTGTTGGCGTGCGCCAGCTAGCTTGAATGGCTCGATTGCAACATCCGTCTGGTTCCAGATCTTCAAGGTTTCCGGGTAAGAATTGTTCGAGAAGAAGGCCGCACCGAGCGGGTGGAAGACGCCTCTGTGAGGGTGGTCAGCGGCGTTTAAAACGGTTCTGTCGTGTAACACTAACGCCTCGTTGTAGTATGCTTGACATTTGCCGCCAACTTCTTCGCGAAAGTCGAATATCATGGCCTTGATGCCCTTTTGCTCGAGACGAGCGCCGGCGGAGAGTCCCGCTGGTCCTGCGCCGATTATGCACACAGGCTTTGGTTCTTCATGTCGGCAAAAGGGAACGGCGTGGACTGAAGCGCATAGCGCCAACAGTGGTAGCAAGTGTGACCACCACATAAGTGCTCGAGATGTCGTTGCTGCAGGTGCCAGCTGATCGGTGACTAGAGATGGTGATATAGTGATTCTGGATTGAACGAAATACTGTGACGGAATAGATTTTGTTGTTTTGTGCGAATTGGCGAACTAGCGGCGCGATCAATCTTGTGAAGCTTAAGGTGAGAGTAAAGTACCTGCGTAACGACAGCGCACAGAGTCAGGCTACGAGCGCCATATGGTCGTGCCGTCTCAATAAAGTCAAGGCTAGGCCGGTCTCATAGCCGAAGGAGAAGAAGATCGTGCGCATGGATCCGTACATGGCTTCACAGACGTTGCTGTAGAGATGTACCTTGCTATCGGCCGTGGTCTGTCCTCCGCGAAGTATTGCGACAGCAATTGCAGCTTCCCTCGCGTCAATTGCACGCAACAAACGCAAGGAAAGCTGTCCATGTTGTAATCGATCATCCTCCGAGGTGCAGCAGTGTGTATCGATAGCGGTGTACACGCTGTACAGCTGTGTCATACTGCATGGCGTTGCAGCTGCCAAAGCCTTGGGACGCCGAGGTCCAGCTATCCCTGCTAGCTCTTTCCAGCACGTTTGAATCCCAGCCCTCTGGACAGAAATAACTGGACCCGATGCTTCAAAAAGAACGTTCCCGGTACCGCAAAAGAAGTCGATTCAACTGAAGCGTCCACTGCCCGAACACTGCCACGCTGTGAATGCGCAACTCATTGCAGCCTTATCTGGTGTGGATTGAGACGTCTTCGCTCAAGCTGAACAACACGCCTTTGGACTTGCCAACAAGCATTGACAACTCATCCCGTCACTTCAGCCTTACCGACCGAAATTGCGACCTTGGAACTCAATGCGCCCATCGTTGTTTTTCAGCACGAGCTCAAAATCACGAGTGACATCATGCGCACAGACTGGACACGATTGATGCGCAAAAGAAACGAGAATAAAAGAACCCAGTGTCGCACCACTCTGAGGCTCGACCACCATACTATACGGTCTCTTGAATTAATGGCCCTTACTACGAATCGTAGCACTGTCGAGAATGACATCAACTGCTCCGTTCTGACGTCGAAGGTCCAATCTTAGACCCTGAGCAACAACATCGAAGTGCCTCGAGTTGTTGGGCGAGTGTTTGAAGGAAGGGGATCTGGTGAGTTACTCGAGCGCTCTGTGTTCAGCCGCCGGTAGCAGCCATGACAAACAGTCGCTTCTCGAAACTGCAGCCTGCCTATCTTCAGCTTTGCTTTCTGGACCTGACTGATGGTATAGCAAGCTGTTCAATATTGTCTGTGCCCTCTTTTTCATGTTATCTAACGCATCGCGCGGGATTGGTGATCAAGCAACATGCGCATGCTGTTCGTACAGCCACCCTCTGCCTAATGTGCCGGCGTGCTTTGCCCTTGTGTCGTCGCCGAATCCTCCGCGCCACACTGAACCAGCAAGTCCACAATAGAACCATCAGGTGGGTTGTTCGCTGCCTTTACCATAATGTCTAACGGACTATCGCCCGCTTTATTGCGGATGCTCACATCTGCACCGGCGTCGACGAATTTGTTGATCATCTCGAAGGTGCCTTTTCTACAAGCTAGTGCGAGAGGTGTGAATCCCATGTCGTCCTGTGCGCTGATGTCCCACTCGCTCTGATGCAGTAGGACATGTACGAGACGTGCCATAGCGAGACTGGCGGCTGTGTGTAGAAGGGATCTACCATGTCGAAATGTCCTGGTTGGGATGCTGGCACCGCGTGCGAGGAGATAGAGGGCGGTGTCTTCCTGGCCGGTGATGACGGCCCATGCAAACGGTGTGTAGCCATTGTTATCGACAGGATCAATGGGCAATTTGCAAGTGAGCAGGATATTGATCATGGCAACGTCTGTAGCTGCCGCTGCGGCATGGAGTGTACCTTGTCCGTCAACGTCTCTTGCGTGGATATCAGCGCCGTGCGATATCAGGTCGCGCAGTAACCTTGAGCTCTTCCCACACTCCAGTAGGAAAGGCGTGCAGCCTTTTTTGTCTTTCGCATTTACGTCTATGCCCATCCCAATGAGTCTGCCGATCAGGTCGTATCGGCCATACCAGACTGCAGCATGGAAGAGTGTTGATCCATCTTCAGACCGCTCGTCTTGGATATGTTGAATGGAGTTGAGCATTCTGAACATGATAACCTCAGCAACGCCATCTGTCCATCTGCTGTAATGACTGAGAAGGTAGTCGAATGCGGTCGAGCGAAAAGTGTCTCCGGCCATGAGCTTACACTGTCCAGAGTGGAGAAGTACGTCGACAACAGAGGTGTCTCTCTCCCAGTCTTCGTCCAAAGCAACTAATGCTTGAACTAATGGCGTATAGTTCTCGCCCTCAGGACGGCGGCTGACTTTCGATGTGTCGTGGCCACAGTCTAGAAGCTGCTGAATGAGGGTTACGTTGCGTCGACCTACAGCAAAGGTAAGAGGTGTATCCCCACACGGCAGATATTTGCCGCTTTCTTCGTCATCGAATCTGGACAGACTGTCTACCACTGCCACATCCTCCCCGTCAAGTGCTGCGTACATCATATTCAGTAATGCTCGCGGCTTCACCAGGTCTCCTCCCTGTGAGATTAGCCAAGTGATGTAGTCATGGCGTCTTGCCGTAAGATCGTCACAATCGGCAGTCGGATTCACGATTCCAGTATCGAGCATCAAGGACATGGTGAACTCCGTGGAGTTCGACATTGCTATGTCCAGTGCCGTGCTTTTCAGCGGATAGTCGTCTCCGCCCAACGCTGTGAGTAGGGCATGGACAGTGTCGAGATGCCCTGCGGACATTGCAGTATCGAGAACGGTTTCCTCATTACCGTCCGTTACAGTGAGATCGGCGCCATGAGCGACTAAGAGTCGAACGACTTCGGTGTGGCCTGCGTTGGCGGCGTTTATTATTGGTGTACTGGCATGCGGCTCGAAGCTTTTTGAATTGACATTTGCACCATTGTCTAAGAGCAATTGGACCATGTCGATAAGTCCGAGATCGCTGGATGCCAATAATGCACCTATCACAGTCAGTTATCGTTCGCATGCTTAGTGTTTCTTCATGCGAAGCCATCGCGAACCTGGAATTGAAGGCTGAAGCAATACGAAACACTTCCCGGCAAAGCAATCATGTATCATGTCACGATATGGGCCTTCAACTTACTTATTCCGGCATCATCTTGATCCTCAACGTCGAGCCCCTGTTCCAACAAATACCTGGTGGTACCTATATGGTTGTTGCGAGTCGCATATGCTAGTGCTGTCCTACCCTGCGAACATTTGACATGTAGCTCGGCTCCCTCAGCCAGAAGCAATTTCATAACCACAAGGTGGCCTTGTTCGGCCGCTAACAAGAACGCTGTCCGGCCTCCGAGACATGTTTGCTCAAGATCCAAGCCTTTGTGGATAAGAAAGTCGACCGCATCTATCTTCTCATGTATGGCGGCAAACTGAAGAGCATTGTAATCCTCAACTTGGAAAGGGCTAGTCGGATCTGCACCAAAGTCCATGAGAAGCTGAATGATTCGAGGTGTTCCATTCAACACAGCGTGTGCGATTGGTGGTAGATTTTTGACCCGGTGATGTACGTTGGCCCCACGTTTGAGGATGTATTGCATTACATCTGGCTGGTCGTAGTTGATGGCGCGAACGAGAGGGGTGCAGGAGTCGGACGCCTCCATTTCGATATTGGCTCTTTTCAATTCGTCTTTTACTACGTCGAAACTCCCTTGTCTTATCGCCTGGTGTAGTAATTCGTTACGAGGGTCGATGGACTGCGAAGACAAGTGATCCACCATTTTAAATCTCTCCGCATCGTCTTCGTCACTTGACGAAGCCACAGGAGTGAGTATCGCTTGAGACATATCACTGTCGCTGTCGTCCACTATTTCGAAACTTTGCTCCTTGAATACGTCATTCTGATATGTCTTAACTTCATGCGGCATGTGGTTTGTTGTTACCGACTGTCGTCGTGCTGTAAATCGAGGCCGCCTGCCTATATGTCTGGACTTTGCTCCCTCGGCGATCCGGGATGGTTCCATGTCGAAGGGCGCCTGTCTTGAAAGTGTAGTCGCGAGTCAGAGGTTGCGCCTCTGATGTTCAGTGCGTCTTAAAGGTTGACACAGTAGGCGATAAATGGGAAGTTGCCCGGAATGATACCAGGAGAGCCACGCAAAGGGACGACGGTCTAAATGAGATAACTCCAGCAATATGATCACGCAGGAAATAGACGATGGAATATGTAGTTGACAGTGTGATGGGACATGTGAAATTGCCATCGACGTGCAACTACTCACAAGTCAAATCGTCAAGATGTGCTAGGCAACAGCACTGAGTAGCGTGACCGGTAATAACGTACGCACTGAAGTCAAACCACATTATTGGTCAATTGATCACAGTAGTCAGCTTCAGCATTGCCGACTTGCAGTTTCAGCTGGAGTGATCGCTCGCCATCTGCACATGAAGTGGGGCAATGGTGGCGCAGGCATTCGTTGAACGGCACGGCAAAGCCTCGCAAAGTGGCTCAATGCAATGGTGCGTACGACGTTCCGAGCCTCGCGTGATGTTACCAATGTATGCTGGACGGGACGGACGCAGCTTGTGAAAGTCTTTGCAGTTGGACCCCTCCTTCTGGTTCCAATGACGTGTGGCGCGCGCTCTTGCACCGCCTTACCCGGCTGGTAACGTTAGCGTCAGCTGCTGACTACGACCGCACTTAAGATAAACATCTCTTTCTCTCTACTGAGACCACCTTGATACTCAACTTCTTACTCTCTGTCACATCATGGGAATCTTTTCAAATCATCTGCTGCTCGTCGCCATCGCGGCTCTAGTGCTGCTACCTGGAGCTCACGCTTTCGGCGCGGGGAACATCGCATCTATCTCCAAGATCGAGGGTCAGAACTGGCGCCATGGAGACATCGAGGACATGCTTGCTACAGTCGCGTGCTTGAAAGGTCACAAATGGAAGTCTGCTATGATCAAGGTTGGTCGATTTTCACAATCTTCTGCAAAGCATCGCTAACCAAAAGCAGCGCGTGTACTTTGGCAACTGGCTTCGAGATTACTCACAGGTGCGAGTGATAACATTGGTGTACTTTCTCAAATTGCTGACTACAAAAAGGCTGTTGACGTCGGTACCTTAGCCAAGGTCCAAGCCGAGACTATTCGCGTGCTCGTATGGGTCTTGTCATTCATGTCCTTCGGCTATGCCACTGGCGAGTTCGAAGTCACGTCTGAGCGACTTGGCGTGTATCGACCTGAGGAACACATTGACAACCCAAAGGACTATGCCGACAACGCAGATGCCAGGAAGTATGATCCTCGTCTCAGAGGCCCGGTCAGTGAAGCCGAGCTTGCGGTGGATCCACAGACCGGAATGAAGAACTACATCGCCAACGAACGTGGTGGATGGGCAACATCTGCCGGATACGTCAAGTTCTCTTTTGCACGTGCCATTCACTTTGGCCGACTCTATACCCATGGACCATCTGGTCAGCGTGGACGAGACGAAGATCTCTCGGAAGCACTCCGTTGCCTTGGCCAGGGCCTCCACTGCCTCGAGGACTATGGTGCTCACACTAATTATACTGAACTGGTATTACGTGAGCTCGGCTATCATGACGTCTTCCCACATGTTGGTGTCCAAGCAGGTATCACGCTCAATGGCAAGCACGTGTTTCCACTTGTCACCGGCACGTTTGGTGGTGTTGACTTCTTCCACTCTGTACTTGGAGAAGCCACCGATCACATCACGCAGTCCGAGATTGACGAAGTCAATACCGCACTTATAGATGCCGTGTCTACCAACAGCACCGGCCAGAGAGGCCCTGGTGGCGAAGCTCCAGCGTGCAGTAGCCTCCTCAGTGCCCTGAGCTTGGTACCAGGCACAGGCGATCTTGCAAAGGAAGCGCAGGACTTGCAGCGCATGGCAGATGATCAATCTGCTGCGAACGCTTCCCGCTCCGGCGGCTATGACAACTATGACACGTATGGCTCACGCGCTGGAGGACAGCAGTTTGATGCACCTCCAGGTTCGGTTGGTGGGCCACCAGGACCGAACATTCCGGGCACAGAGACCGACCCTGCCACCATTATCCCAAAGATCAGTAAGGGAGCTCCATGTATGAACTGCGTTTGAGACATACACTAATTTCATATATCAACCTCTAGTGCCAATCCTGGTGTTCAGAGACAAGGTCGTCCGCAACATCTCGGCTGTCATATCCAAGATTCCCGGCCTCGAGAAGGCTATCGAGACCATCACGGAGAAGGTCACGCTCTTTGTACTGTCGCTGCTAGCGCCCTTCATCCTGCCGATCATCAAACAAGCATCCACACAGCTCAAGCAAGGATCTTCTGCAGTCATCGACTCTGCCGCGAAACATCAGTACGAGGTTTGGACCGACCCTCACTCCACCAATCCCACCCACAGCATGCTGTCCAAGGACCATTTCTCTAACGTCCTTAACCAACCTGCTGGTCAAGTCGCCGTGGCCATCCTCCAGTACGTTGCACCCCGTGTGATTTACGCATGGGACCATCCGGATGTCCCTGTAGACCAGGTACTTGACGACTGCATGCGTGTCTTCCATCACCCTGGTCTCCGCGATCCCCGATGCGAGGTCCACAACAGCATGTTCGACGTCGTCAAGAAATGGGCGCACAACTATCGTGGTCGAGATCTGAACTCGATTCTCAACTCTGAGGCTGTTCGGTCAGGCAAGAACCACACCACCGCCAATGACCACTCCCATGGCGCGCACGCGCATGGTGCGGCAGGCATCCAAGGTTTCTCTAGCAGCAGTCACGGAGGCGGACACAGCAGCGCCAGCCACTCTAGCGGCCACGGAGGAAGTCACCAGCAGTCTGGTCCCGGCGGTCTTCTCGGCTCTCTCACAAACAACCTCCCAGGAGGTCTAGGCAGTGCATTCAACAGCCTCAACCTCGGTGGCGGTGGTAGGACACGAGATGCCGGCGACTTTGACGAACCTGCTCCATCCAGCGCGCCATACCAGCCTTCCCACTCACCGCAGCCCTCGCAATGGGGTGAATTCCAGCCTTACCAATCCTCTTACGCAGGTGAAGGTTACCAGCCTCCCGCTGAGTATAGCAGTACTGCACCCTCTGGAGGATATGGACAAGCTCATGGTCAGGGTTACTACCAGGGTGGTCAAGGTGCTGAACCGAGTTATACGGTGCCGACGGCTTATCAGCAAGGTTATGAGAACTATGGCGGTGCGGGACCGGGAGGATATGAACAGCCTCTGCCACAGCAGCCGCCCGCTGGTGGGTACACGTATGACCAGAACGCATCTTCTGGTAGTGATGGACGGCAGTGGGGCGGTGGTGGTGGGAACGCAGCGTGGTAATTTGCCTGACAAAGTCACGAAAGAGGTGTTGATGGCGTGATAGGGCTCGATCGATGTGGCTCGGTGAGAGGGTGTCTCATTCCATTGTCCTACGTAGAGCTTATAAGTAATGTATACGTGAACTTTTTTCCCGTTGTGCGGGTGGTCTAAGTCCATTTAGGCTTCACAATCAGCCAGAGACATTGAAGTAGCCCAATGCAACAGAGTTGAGATTTCTTATATTCTTCTTTCTCCTACTATGCACTCCTCACCCTTCTCTCTGATCGTAAATACTTGGACGAACGCTTTTTGAAAAGAAAGCTCTAAGCCAGAATATATGCCAAAAACGCCGGCAGAATGCTAGCGTATCGTCGTGTTTAATGTGGGTATTGTTACAATATGTGTGGTGTTGTATTCGGGCGCTAATTTCTACTCGTTGATTTTGGCCAGGAGCTCGTGGTCGCGGAAGAGCGAGTACTCGTCCTCGCCCACCTTAATGGGGCTGCCGCCGTACTGTCCTGATATTAGTCTCCAGTCTTGTACATCTTCGAGGTAGTTTCCCCGCGATTCACTCTCCAAAGATGACGTACCTGAGGGATCAAAACCTTATCGCCAGGCTGTACGCTCGGTGCGACCCTCTTTCCGTCCTTGTCAACTGCACCGGGTCCAACGGCCAGGACCTTTGCCTCGTTGAGCTCCTTCACAGCGGTCTCGGGGAGGAAGATACCGGTTGCGGTCTTGGCCTCTGGCTTGAGGCGCTGGACAAGGATGCGGTCGAGGAGAGGGGCGAGAGACTTGATTGACTTGATGGAAGACTGTGCCATTGTTAGCTTGGACGTGTTGCGGGGAGCTTGCGGAGGGCTCGGAGGTGTGTGGTGTAGTAGAGATTTAGGTTGCTTACCATCTTTGGATAGGTCAGATGGGAAACGAGAGAGAGCGTGTGATACTGCGAAATTGAATGCGTGAGAGTCGTAGAATTGACAAGTCGTGGAGCTGGTGAAGAGGGCGATACTCGGTGATGCACTCCGTTCTGGAAAATTCCAATGTTGGTCCGTGCGATCACAGCGAAACCACCTCGGAACTGCAGCGCGTGAACCTTCCGAGCCACGATTCTCGTGTGTTTCCTAATCCAGCCTTTCCCACGTCTTCACACTCTTTTGCATACATATACTGGCGCGGTCGATGCTCTGGCGCTGTATATGTGGAGAAGCAATGCCCTCCGACTGAGGCACTGTTCCTCTACCGCGGCTGCCCGCAATGGACTGAACATCAGACGGTATGGCTCCGAGAGCAGCCTGCCAATTTCCGAGGATGAGTTTGCGAGAGCATTGGGAGTGGTCTTCCCTTGGACCTGGAAGCAGGAGAGCAAGGAAACGCTTGGTATGGAAGACTTGGAATTTGTGGGAGCATTCGCTGATTGAGGCGCGCAGGTTTCGCAATCAGCGGCGGCGTTGATTCTATGGCGCTCGCATACCTCTACTCAAGGATGAGAAAGGCCAACGAGCTCCTACCAAAAGCCCACGGCTTCATCGTGGACCATAAAGCGCGCCCGGAGAGTGCAGAGGAAGCGCAATGGGTTGCGGAGGAGCTGCGCGGAAAATGTAAGCTCACAAGCAAGAGCTGCCTCTATGATAGCCTTCTGACCGTTCATAGATGATATGGCAGCATCCATACTCACCGTCACGTGGCCCGAAGATTACGATATGCACATCTCGACCAGCTTCGAGACGCACGCGCGCGCCCTTCGGTACCAAGCACTGGGCCGAGCATGCAGGGACAACAAGATAACAGCCTTGATGGTGGCGCATCACGGTGACGATCAAGCTGAGACCGTCTTGATGCGGCTTGCGAACAACAGGCTCCGTACGGGTTTGAAAGCCATGCAGAGCGTGGAATGGATACCAGAATGCGAGGGCATCTACGGTGTGCACCACAGCGGCAAAACCCAGAAGCCTGATCTTTCTCTCGACATACCTTTCCCGGTCGAGCAGGGTGGCATTCGCATTCTACGACCGCTCCTTGCCCTCGAAAAGTCACGCTTGATTGCGACTTGTACGGAAAATGACGTGCAATGGGCAGAAGACAGGACCAACCAGGAGCCGATGCTAGCTTCACGTAATGCCATACGACACATATACAAGCACCACAAGCTACCGGAAGCTTTGAGTATACAGTCTCTGGTTGACACCTCGCTGTACATGCAAAAACGCCTTAAAACGCATCGTTCGCACGCTGAAACTTTGTTCGATGAGTGCATGATGAAGCTAGATATCCAGACCGGCGCGCTGCTTGTTCGATTCCCACCTTTTACCTCTCTGCTTCATCGACCGATCGAGACAGAATCTGACAGAATCGAGGCGAAGGCGAATGCATACTGCTTGATTGAGAGGGTGGCAGAGCTGGTGACATCAAAGTTTAAGCCTGCACTCGGCCAACTAGCTGCAAGGATCGACAACATCTACCCAGAGTTCTTGACACATGAAGAGAAGAAGGAATGGGAAACTCCCATGCAAGGCTGTTCCATGGACAACTTTACCGTCTACCACGTTTGGTGGCGGCGCTGGGACAAAGCTTCTCCCTTCGAGGACCACGGCCTTCCTCACGAGGACTTCGGCTCTACCGCATCCCACCCAAAGGAATGGCTACTCACTCGCCAGTCATTGGATAACTCAGAATCAAAAAAGCTGGAGATCGTTGTCCCACCATCACAGACTTCTACGCTTACCCCGAGCTCATCGACATCCAAAGAGACCTACCAACTCTTCGATGGTCGCTTCTGGATCAAGCTCGATAACTACACCCATGACACACTCATCATCCGCACCTTTGAGAAGACAGATATGCGCCACCTCCCCACACTTCAAAGTAACAGAGACGCCCTCAAGCGCCTGGCTGGGCCAATACCTGAGCGCTTCATCACCGCCGCCTTTGCGCTCCTCAAGCCTTCAGACATCCGCTTCACACTACCTGCCGTATTTCGCAAAGACAGCGCAACCAACGAAGAATCGCTCGTCGGCTTCCCTACACTCAACATGCGTATGGGTGGCTGTGGTGGAGCACCCTTAGACATTTGCCAATGGAGCGTACGCTACAAGAAAGTTGACTTCGGTCGGCGCTCAGCCGGAGACATCATCGTGCCGGGCCTCACACCCCAAGACATATTCGCACAAGAGCGCCGCATGCGTATCGCCAACAAAGGAGTCTCAATACTCAAGGTTCGACGGAATCAAGTTGTCGGCGAGTACGCGCAACGACTCACAGGGTATAAGCGCGTCAGCGGGACGGGCTTTGAAAATCATAGCAAGAAAAAGAGTCTGGTTTACACTCAGCGTGCTATGGAGGGTGAGGAGACGGATGGACTGAGCTTCTTGATGGATGATGTCGAGAATAATGAAGAGTTGGAGAAGGGTACAAAGGATGCGGAAAGGAAACGTTCAGCGAAGACGAGTGATCAGGAGCGATGAATGAAGAGCATCTACACCACCATCATTATGGTACACGAGTCAACAGCTCAAAGTCTCGTTCGCGTGCCGTTAATCACCCAGCACCGTTCCTCGCCACCTTGACATTCGTCAGCCTAATCGTAACCCCCCACCAAAACCGCTCTCGTGACGCAACACCATATATTGCAATGACCTCACCGATCCCGCCAATCCCCCGCATCACCACCGAGGCGAGTAGTCGCTACGAAATCTCGACTCAGCGGCGGGGTCTGGGTGAGTCAAACATGACGTACGTTGTCATGCTCAGGCATGTTGAATTAGTGAGGCTATCCCTGCTGCATCGTGGAGGATGTGTACATGGGGAAACATGCCGGAGAATTTGGGAAATGACTAGGCGGGCAGGCATAACCACGTTTGCGAAGACGTTTGCAGTACTCGTGACTCCGTACGTTGCTCGCCGATAGTATGGGCGGGTCGCAGTGTCTTCTGGTTTGACAAGAGCAGTGGGCGTTGAAGTGAATGGACAATAGATCTTGCGGGGGTTTGCAATCTTAGTAGTGCAGGTGAATCTCGTATGAGGGCTGATCGAACTAATGGAGAGAAACATCTACCCGAGTGTTCAAGCTGTCTATGGTAGGTGGAAGTAATGGCAAAGCCTTGAGCTCTGCTTTTCGCGAAGAGCAGTCTTGAAGGATGATGCATATTCGCGAGTCTTCGATGAGCTGTAATTCTCCAGCTCGTGCGTACAAGCACATTTCTAGTGTCCGGTCAAAGCCATTTCCTCACTCAAATGCAGGAAAGCGGGGTATATGTATTGTACTCCTGGATAGCTCCGCAGCGCTATGTCGCGCTGGGTCGTCAATTTTCCAGCCACAGTCCTTTTCGCTCGTAGCTGGAAACATACCGTACATTTATTCCAAAGATTAGTGTCGTTGTTGACTGCGCGATGTATGACGTTGCCGTCAGCCACCCCGGGCCAGAAAAGGAAGGAACAAACTCCAAGTACCCACTTCCGCGCATCGTACTTTTGTACCCTGCAGCGGCCCTTGATTAAGCTTAAATCGACTTCGATGTCTACGTGCAACTGTTGTTGTACTTGTTGTTGTGCGTGAAGGTGGGAAATGTATACTTCTCGGTGGTGTTTCGGCGACCGTATGTGTGGTTGCGTACGGTCATGAGCTTCGTGCTGAAAATATCTCATATGCGAACATGCGAAGGTACTCGTATGTTCTGGATCGCCGACGTCGGCATTTGGTGAGTCCTGAAGGTTGACAGAATATCTTCGATCAGTCCGTCAGTAAATTTCCATGTCAGCAAGTGAGCGGCAAAAATTTGCCGAAGCATCGATACAATCTCAGAGCCTCACCGCAAAACTTTGGCTGACTCGTGGAGTGTTGCGGCTTGCAAGAAACTTGGTCGAGGCAAGCGAAAACCCTTCACGATGCGGGAAGGAGGACCCACAAGGGCGGCATTGGATGGTGGTCGAGAAGGCATCGGAAAGTGGATGCTGCGCGGCTCGACGAAACCTTGTGGCGTGCATCGTATGGGATTGATTGCGACATACGTTTCTAGTTCGACAGAGCCTGGAGAAAAATCTCTGCTTGCATGAGTTTCGAAACACTTGCATCATGGCGGGCAGAGCTGCATGCTGGTGAATATACAAGCTGGAATATAGGTGCTCGTGTGTCGTTCGCTGGTGTGCATGCGTTCGGCGTTATGTAAGCCCAAGAGCGCTTTGATGCGACGGCGACTATTGATTGGGAGATCCGAGATCATCGAACGTACTCAGATTCTTCCGTGCTCTGTGCGGGCCGGAGCAACCGCTGGAGGTGAAATGAAGGGGAGGATGCAGGATGCGAATCCTCCGCAGAACGTGTGTATCGCCTTTCCGAACTTCACGATTGTCTGGCGCAAGACACACGCGTAATCGACGGGCGAGTGCATATTGATACGTAAGCATCGTGGCTTTCTGTCCTTCGACGCGAGTCTGAGGTTGGCGCCCCTTTTCACGTGAGCTGCTTTCAGCCGGCACACCCCTAGCGTCTGACTCGGCTGATCAAGTTAGTGCTCGATCGTCCTCAACCTCCAGATACCGCAATATGCATCGACTGCAGTTGGTCAGACATGCAAAGAATTGGCCCGATTGGTTTTTGATGTGGCTATTAATCTATCAGACGAGGCTGAGGCATAACCGTGCATGAAAACGTCGTGCATACATTTGGTTGTTGAAGCTCGCCGGACCTTCCATGTCGACACCGGCCTCAGCAAAACTTTGCAGAATGCTTAGCGTATTCATGAGTGCGATGAAGCAGACAGACCTATCGACGATCAGCCATCGGCAATTCTACCTAGTACCGCAGCGGTGAGCAGTTGGTACATTTCTTGGGCGCATGACATGACATGGTTGAGACTCTTGTGCAAGGGTCCAAGGTTGAAGGTCAACGGGGATCAGCGGTTGGACAACGCGTTTTGTAGTCATTCGCTGCAGGCAAACCGCTAATGGCGCTGGGCGTCTGCGTACTCAGATATGGCACGTCAAGGCGTGGAGGCTGGAGTTGTGCAGGAGCTGCAAATTGATGGGACAGAGACGTTTGTGGTGTTGCACGGCGGCGGTTGGAGAGCACACGACCGTTGAGTTGACAGACAGAAGCCGAAGAAGCTCGCAAACGCAGGAGTGGAAGGCGCCTTTTGCTGTATTATTCCCTGTAAAGATACTTGCTGTGGTACGCCGATCCCGGATGCAAGCAACGTGATTTGAGAAACGATTACTGCTATCCACCAAAGGACTGCGTCTACACTGTTGAGTACCTCTAGGCTTCCTTATTGTGGTCACGCTGAGGCCCAGCACACTGGTTGTGGCCGAGCCGTGTTCTTTATCGAGGTGTGTGTCTCGTGTCGTGAGGACTTGCAAGATGAGGGGCGGTGGCGATCATGCGACCCAAATTCTTGACTGATAAGCATGGTAAGAATCTTGCGCAAGCATCTCCTCCAAGGTTACAGGGTGAAAGCTGGGCTGCTACCGCGGGGTGCCGACCAGAGACTCGAGGATTGCCGGCCTTCTCGTTTGCCTCGATTGCCAGAATTCAATGCAGACAGGCTGGGATGTCAAGAGTTTGCACAGCACTTGTGTGTTTCACGGTGCATAATAAATAATGGTACTGTTTGGGCAGCCAATCGTGTAGCGGGCCCACTAGGGGCCGTGCAGCCGTCAAACCAATGTGCCAATCTCGTTAAATCCCTGCATGTGCCTTTCCTAGCAACGCGTCCTCACCTTAAAGCTCTTGCAGCCCATGCGACGCTGAAACTTCCTTTATTCTCTTCCTCACTCACCCGACACTCAGCCCTTCTTGCCAAAGGTCGAGCCTGCTTACCTCTTGCTGCCACTTCCAGCCAGAGCCTTCCCATTCTAAAAGTTTTGTAATCACGAGCTCCCTTATCCTTCACACCCAACCACAAGCACTCTCAGCAAATTTTTCTCACAAAATCGCCAACCATGTCTGCCGTCGAGCCTCAGAAGACTGCGGATGTCCCAGCTGCGGGCACCGTCCACCCAGCGCCTGCGCCTGTCGAGCCTGTCAAGATTGACATTCCCGTGGTCGCCGCCGATGCACCAACGAGCGATGCGGCCAAGTCTGTGGATGAGGCCGTAGCGCCTGTCGAGGAGAAGAAGGAGGAGGCAAAGGTCGAGGCCAAGATTGCAGAGCCCATCTACAGCGGTGCGCTCGGCTACAAGGCCCCGGGTCTCAAGAAGTGAGTACAGTTCGCATTGCGAAATACGAGCAAGGCTGACAGATGACTGCAGCGCCTTCCGCTTCTCCAAGAAGTACTTCTGGTTCGGAGAGGAGCCCGTTCAGTCCGCCAACTTGGCTGAGTACCTCCGCGGCGAGAAGCCAGAGGTCGCTCACCCTGTTGTCGCCTGGTCCAGCCAGACCGGCAAGGGTCTGCTGTTCTTCGTCAAGCACGCCGACAAGAAGGAGCACCCCGCCGGTGTCCTCAACTTGGCCTACGCAACTGATCTCGCCAAGGACGGCACTGTCGCCTTTGCCCTCAAGATCTCTGGCCACAAGCACGCCTTCGAGGCCCAGTCCGCTGCCGAGCGTGATGGCTGGTACGTTGCCGTCGAGAAGGCCATCGTCGATGCGAAGGAGGCCAAGGAGGGCATTGAGTCCAGCGATGGCTACAAGGAGCAGAAGGAGAAGATCGGTATGCACAATATTTTATTCCCATGTCACGTCGCACGTCGCGTACGCCAGCGATGTCGATCCCACTAGCTTTGCAGTAGACTGACAACACGCAGGCAAGCCCACCACGCTAGCGGCAGCTACCGCATCCGCACCCAAGAAGAGCACCGACGCTACGCCAAAGCCAGCTGAGACTACAGAGGCACCAGTGGCCGCTACCGAGCAGCCCATCGTTGCCGCTCCCGCCCGTGCTGGCTCATCCTCCAGCAGCTCTTCCGACGACAACAAGAAGGCCAAGAAGACGAAGTCCAAGTCTCGCTCAGCATCCCGCGGCAAGCGTGCCTCCATCTTCGGTGGTCTCCTTGGAAAGAAGGACAAGGCCGAAGAGAAGGTCGAGCAGAGGAAGGAGGAGCACAAGACTGAGGGCGAGTCCTCCAAGGCAGAGCCCGAGCTGAAGAAGGATGAGCCACTCGCTGCTGCTCCTGTCGTTGCACCCGTGGAGAGTAAGTTCATAAACCAATCCTGGCTATCCTCGAGATCATTTTCGCAAGAATTTGCTAACGCTCCATAGCCACCACCGCACCTGTCATCACGCAGGATCTTCCCAAGGTTGAGGAGCCAAAGACCGACGTCTCAGCCCCAGTCGTTGCAGCTCCTGTTGAGGAATCCAAGAATGAGGAGCCATTGGTAAAGGCACCGGCCGAGGAGAAGCCAAAGCCCACCAAGCGTGGCAGCATCTTCGGCAACGTCTTCGCCAAAGTCCGTAGCCCAACTTCTGAGAAGAAGGAAGGCGACGTGTTCCCAGCGGTTCCAGCCAAGGACGTTGAGCCAACTCCTGAGGCCTCAAAGCCATTGGAGGAGGCCCAAGTTGCTCTTCCAACCACCGTTGAGCCTGTCTCAGAGCCTACCGCGGTGAAGACCGATGAGGCTAAGCGTCTGGAGTCAAAGCCGGTCGAGAGCAAGGCCGCTGCCTCCACTCCCAGTATGTCTACGCTTTCTTGATCTATGATTCACATTGCTAACATTCGGATTCAGGCAAAGAGAAAGATCACTTCAAGTATGTCTACGCTCTCTCGACATATGATTTGCATTGCTAACATTCGTATTCAGCTTCGGAAAGTTCTTTGGCAACAAGGACCGCGCGAAGTCCCCTGCGGCTACGGACAAGACACCTGTCTCAGAGCCCTCCAAGGTCGATGCGGTACCACCGAAAATTGAGGACCCAGTAGCTCCAGCCGCTCCTACCCCAGTCGAGCCTGTCGTTGTAGCTCCTGTGGTCGGTTCCAAGCCCGACCCGGTTAGTGTCCCAGCTCAGGACAAGGAGAATGTTGCGCCCGCCAAGGAGACTCCCAAGAAGGAGAAGCGTGGTAGCATTTTCGGCAGCCTGGGACGTAGTCTGTCCAAGGCCACCAAGAGCACCCCGAAGGAGCAGAAGAAGGAGCCTGCCACGCCCACCACCGTCACTGAAGCCCCAGAGCCAAAAGACGAGAGCGTTGCCTCGCCGCTCGCAGCTGAGAAGAAGGATGAGAGCCCTGCCGTCGCTGCTCCAGCAGAGAAGAGCATTGGCGATGTTGTGCCTGAAGCCGTCACAGTTGGCGAGGCTCCGAAAAGCACCCCAGCTGTCTCTACAACCGTGTAAAAAGGTCTGGTGGGACGACTCTACCCTGACGAACGACACCTACGACGGAACGATGGAAAAGCACAGATACCGCACCTCCCTCTTCTGACCGTTCGGCAACTCCGCTATACCCCCAAATCTCGCTTTGGATCACATACACGGATTCAAGCGCACGGTTTGGATCGAGCTTGCCTGACATTGCCATACCCTTTTCCTTATCTAGACCAACTCTTTGTCGCTCATTCCGCTGGTCCACGAATGGTACAGCCTGAGGACCGACCGGGTCCGACTGCTGCTGTTACCTGCGTTATGTCTCCTAGACTGATACCACTCTGCAAACTTGTTTCATCTCCTTTTTGATACCAACTGTTGGGTCTCGGACGCACCAGTGTGTCGTTTTTGTTATCTTGTTTACCCGCGCAATACCCCGATACCCTCTGCGTCCCGCCTTATCAGGAGATGTTCGCAAGCGGCCACTAGGGCACCCACACGACGTAATAATACCTAATTGTCGTTGTTTACCTTGATTGTTCGTTTGATGCTTGTGTGAAGTGGATGTGACAACGCTTGAGGTGTTCATTTGCGTAAGGTGTATTGTTTTGGCTGAAGGTGAGTACTTGGCTGGGGTACATACACTTTCGTTGAAATATACATGAAAGGTAGGGTAAAATACACGTTGAGGTGTGAGGTGCAATCTCCGCGCTAAAACGCTGGGTTGCCGTGTGCCGTGAAGTGGCATGACGCACACTATAATCACCTAGCCTTCGAGCGTTGGCAATGTACTCAGCCCACAGGCCCTTCTAGTCCCTATTGCTTGCATGTGTGGCAAGCTTCGATGAACGACACACATCCGGATCACGGGAGCAAGTGCGGCTATTGGCATCGATGCCGTGAAGCGTGCACACCTTCCTTTACCGTATCGATGAACGACTGAACATCCAGTCGCCCCGCAGCGCCATTTTCTCAACTCCCACGCCCTACAGCAGATAAATCGCGCCCATGCGACCGTTTTACAGCGCCCTTGAGTCACAGCTGTATTGTTATTGCGAGGCGACATTCACAGCGAGATTCGCTGGGTGAGGGGTACCACAGTTCGCCATGGTATGTAGAGCAGCGACATCGTGTCGCAGAATCCTACCTCGGCATACGCATACACCTGTTCAAGACCTGACATGAACAGGGATGCTGCGCTTCTCGCCCAGAAAGCGGGGGCCCCAACAACGAAGCCATCCGCGCGCACTCGTCGTCGCGACACATCACCGCGCCCTCGACGCGACCAAGCTCGCGCCTCTCCCCACGTGGCTCACACGCCTCCCAGGGCAATGTCGTCCCATCAGGGAGCCGTCTCGATCCCATCGACCGCCCGAACACGCCGCTCAAGGCGATTCCCATGTTCCACAAGTCGCGCCTGCCGAACACGCTCGCCTCGCCTACAGGACGCGTGAAGCCGCTGACCGACTCGACCAACCTGACGTGGACGCGCTCGCGGCTTGAGAAGGAGCGTAACGACTGGTGGGACACGCAGGTCACGGGATCGCAAGAAGTATGGGGCGCGATTCGGCTTGCGGCGCAGAGCCTGCAGGTGGGCAAACTCAAGGATGCGCAGCAGTGGCTGCAGACGATGGAGTGTACGTGCCCGTCTGGCGTGCTGTGGAAGGGCGTATACGACTCGACTGGAGTCATGTACAAGGTGCCTGAGTGGCTCATCGTCGAGCCAGAGGGTCTGGTGGCAGACGAAGAGCTGAACGATGGAGCGCCTGGTGCATCTGGAGCAGATGGCGCGCAAGACTCCGACCATGAGGAAGACGATGACCCGTTGCTTGTGAGGGTGAGGGTCAGTCGGACTGGACGCGATGTCACGTTGAAGATTCGACGGAAGGAGACTGTGGCGGCGATTGTGGAGAAGCTCAAGAAGGAAGCAGAGGTACGTTTGTGACAAGTCTGCACATACTCCCAAGCAAGGCTTTACTGACTTTCATAGCTCGACGCATCATCGAGAGTCCGTCTCGCCTACGGTGGCCGCGTCTACCAAGAGAACGAGTTCCTTGGATCTCATCCATACTGGGACTTTGCGAACGACTACATTGTCAACGCACTGGTCCTTGAATAATCGCACGTCGTACAGTACAGACCATCACAATCTATGCCGTTTCACTGGCAAATTGCCTCGCGTGCATTTTCGTTGTATCGACACTTCTAGGATCAAGTTGTTCCTTTTGGTGAGAGTTAGTGAGGCGATTTCAAAGCATTCTAGATACCCACCTTCCATATGTTACCATTTGTCGGGCTTACAAGTCCTAAGCCTCTTCACTCCGCCTTGCAGCGTAGTGCATAATTTACTGCTCATGCACAATCATCGCACAAGTACAATCATCATGAGAGCCATTTGGTTGTTTCCTTGTATCGATGTAAAAGTCTGTGGCTTGGACCTGGTCAATCAGTGTGGCTAGCAATGCAGATGAGTTTGTTTGGCGTTGAAAGAGAATAAGTGCGTGCACAGCAAGAGCTGGAAACAGTTCGATGCCGCAGTCACGAATGCAGGTCACTCACTGGAGTAATCTTGTTATCACTCCGTAAGTTCTCGTCGGTGTCTCGCGACCTGATGAATACTTCTGGAGGGTTTCAGTAACAGGAGATGGGTATGAGCAGCCTCTCGGAAGTGCAGCCCCAAAGCCTCGATGGAGACACAACTCATGGGGGCAGCGAGCTGACTGCTTGTCTACCAGTGACTGGTGTGAGCGCTTCGTCGACAAGATCAGCAAGATCGCGGATGTCACGTTCTGCTTTATGCTGTGCGCTTGTATGCATGGACTGTGGACGGCGAATACGTTTAACCATATTCTCAGCGTCTGATGGTGATTTGTATAGTTCGCCATGGAGATTGTATCCACTCGTGACGGCAAGAACAATGGCGTTCTTGCTTGCCTGCACGCTGAAGTGATCCTAAATGCGATTTGTGTCTTCTTGAGTGATAAGGCGCACGGTGTTGGTACGGTATCCAAGTGCAGATCAGGCCTTGTCTAGCGCCAGTCTTTTTCCTTTGCCAAGTTCACACACTCATTCCACCGCCATCCTCCTCTTCCTTGATCCGAACGCCATCGTATATGACCCATACGCATGTCAGCTTCGCCAATTCATGTACAGTTCTGGAGAATACATACGTCCAGCCAACGCCCATGCTCTCCGTGATCTCATTCGTCTCCTCCTGCACACGTCGGTACAGGAGCTCCATGGCTTGCTGCGTGAAGATTGCCGCTTCGCCCTCGACGAACAACTTCCGCTTCTCAAGGCAGCCTGGAGTAAGATACACTATTGCTTGCGCAGTATACTCGATGACGTAGAGAGTTGTTCCGTGATTGCCGAAACGACTGGTGATCACGGAGAATTCGTATCCGGATGCGTACTTTGGTCCATATATGGCGCGAATTTGCTCTAAAGATATTTGTTAGATGTTGTGTAGGCTATAAAGCGGGACATGGGTACCGACGATGAGCTTCTGAAGGCCCAGGAGAACGTTGATGTCGTCGATGCGTGCCATGGCGGCTATGGTGTGTAGTTGAACTGATGTATATAGTTGCGCTGGCTATCGTTGACGAAGAAAAAAAATTATACAGCTTGAGTCGACGTGAATACCACAATAGTTTGCTTAGATCCGCGGTGACCAAAGTACGGGCATTTCTCAATAGATTAGAAAACTTTCTCGTGATTGAGTCACTCTCACTTACATCTCAACGCCACCCGCCGACCCTTCCTTCGTCCCAGCGTTCTTTGCGTTCGGCTCGTAAATACGCTACCTTCCTGCCTTCCCGTAACCTCCTCACAAAGTCTGTGACCTCGCGTTCACTCGCGACTACATCGCCCTCTCCCTCCAAGAAGCTCTCTTCCATACCTCTACACAACGACTCTTGCTCACCTACCGCCGCATTCAGTCTTTGATACAGCGCTGGCGGACTGAATTCACGCAACGCCTCATCCTGCTCCGTCTGCTTCGCTTTCCACTGACGCTCGAGCGCACGTAATGCCAGTAGCCTCGATTGCGTGCTGTCACGTTGATGCTGAACATGCGCTTCCAGCTGCTTGAGTGACTCCGCCAGCGAGACATTCTGCGCGAGCAGCGCCTGCAACGGCGCCGTCGAAGCTGCCAATGACGGATGCGCTGTCTCAGAATTATGAATGATTGCATGCTGTAACTCAGGTGTTTGCAGCACGTGGTGGAGGTCCTTAGTCCTGTGCGTAGTTCAGCGGTGGGACAGTGTGCGTTTCATGTCTGACGTACGTCTTATCGCGCAGAATTTTGGGCAGCCAGCCGTCTTCCGGTGGCTGCACGACTAGCTGGTCAGCCTGAGGTGGCGCTTGTGAGTAGTTCTGTGCATGCTGTTGTTGCTCGTTGTATGCCTGGGGTGGAGGTGGAGGTAATGGTGGGCCTGTGGCTGGTGTTGCATTCCCGCTTGCGCGGCCTGGTGGCTTTGGTGGGGGCGGCGGAGGGGTCGATGCATCATATTGGTAGAAGTTTTGTGAGTGTCGCGGAGATTGATATGCCATAATTGAGGATGTGCTGCTGAGGCGTGACTTGATGTTGGTTTGGTGGTCGTTCAGGGCAGGAGCGTCGAAGGTCGTGTCATGTCAATCTAAGCGCGCTAGTTTGCGAGTCATGCGTCATACGTGTAAAGGACAACAATCGTGCCTAAGTTGAGTAGCAATGTACACTAAGATGTGCAACTTATCTCTATTCGAAAGAAGATATTATGTCTTAAATGGCAAAGTATCAAAGCAGGGTATGTACTTTAACACTCATCGACTATGAGAATAAATTGGCAACCCGCCAAACTACCGCGTGCTTTAGTTCTATGCACCAAATAGATTCACTGATCTCCCCATTCTCCATGCGCCCCAGAGTACCATGCCGAGAATGGAAAGGTTCGCAATCTGTCGACAGATAATCAAGAGCATTGTGCTGGCAATGGTCGCAGAGTTTGACCAGCCGCTCGTATTCACGTAGAGAAGAATGATATCGTAGATGATAAAGATGTCCCTTAGCCAGATGAGCGGGCACACGACAAAAGCGAAACGCGCAAGATTGTTGCGCTCGGGTGTCTACAGCCATGTTAGTTCACCGGTGATACTGAGTTATGGCGGGCAACTTACTCCATGTCCATTCTTGTTCGTGGTGGCGTATTCCCGAAGGACTTCAACAGTGACACTGAAGGATGCGGCGACAACGATACATTCATGGACAATCCATACGATCCGGGTGGTACTATCGTTCTGAAGAATGTTGGACCACGACAGCCTAGCCAAAGACGACAAACTTCCTAGTGTCGTATCGCGCTCCTGAAAGCCAAGGCCCCAAGCAGCGACGCCGGTTGCAAGCATAGCCAGCATAATGAATGTGTTCCAAATCTTCGACATCATGTTCGGTGCACCGATGCCCGTACCGTTTGATTGGACATGGCTGGAATGGATCCATACACCGCCATTGAGAAGGACGGTGAAGAAGATCTGCGCGAGCGTCTTGGTGAAGGTCAACGCAGATACGGAACGACCATCAGAGCTGGGCCCGATACTGTAGGAGGGACGGCCGTTCCACGATAGGTCTGCATCTGGATAGCGGATGGATCCAGAGGTCTGAATCAAGTCCGCTACGAACTGGACGGTATATGCGATGAAGAGAAAGAGCAATGCAGGCCAAAGAAAGAGGTAGGTGCCGAGCGCAGTCTTCAGTGGCGAGCCGTCTGTTTTCCTGATGGAAGTGAACTTCCTGGCCTTGATCCGCTGGAAGGTAGGCCTCGAGGCCAGTCCGAGGAGTATCAAAGCCCCAGCTGCAGTTATAATGTCAAGTGCAAATACTGCCTTGAACGAGGAGCGTTGGCTGTTGATTTCGGTGCCAGACATGGTGGTGTGAAGATAAATCTGTCTCAGTTTTGCGCGACTGCACCTTTCTTTATGGTCTCTCTATTCTGCCATTGCAACTGATCACATTTGACATTGTCGCAATTGTGACGTATGGTTGAACCGTGAGTGCTTCGCCTATGGGCTTGGCCGGCTAGAACGGATGTAAGGTTTTCAGTCGGTAAGTCAACCGAGACACCTTCGTCGTGTCTCACAGATAGCCAGCTCATCATGAAGTCTTGTCTTACACACTCCGTAGAGCTGGCTGTGATCTAAATCGAGGTAACGTCGTGTCACGTCATCGGCGCAGGTGAGATGGAAGAGGAAGGAGCAAAGGACCACGACTGCCAAGTGCTGCTAACAATAACATTGCGCTATCCCCACGTGCACGAGTGCTTCCACGACGTGTGGACGAACTTCTGGTACTACCGTGCGGCGGACACTGCTTTTATAGCGTTTGCAGCGGGGCGCTGAGAGTATCGCGCTGCAATAAGTGACCTTGTACAGAGAGAAATCACATCGCCAGAAAATCTGAACCCACACCTGAACTACTTCTGTACAGCATGCTCTATCGATCATGCCCAGCACTCACGTCGGAAGATTTAGCACCACTCTTGGTCCGAGCGTTGAGCCCCCTGCCAATATCAAGAGAGATGCTTGCGCCATATAGACTATCGACGGCAGACAGAGTTCACCCACTGCAGCCACCCGCCGACTGTGACGACGACATGCTGCTAGAGCACGATTAGGTTTTGCGAGACATTGCGATAAACAAAGGTCTCAGTCTGCATGTGCAAAGGCGTGCGTTGATGTGGGAGGGTGTCGGAGGTGTTTCAGATCTTGCATGAGCATCGAAAGCTTAAAGCATAGCAGACAGTCAACAAGTGCACGAAGGAGTGTGCAAGATATCACAACTCACCCACGGCAACAATCTCGAGCGTGTGCAAGGCCTCGAATGATCCACCCCAGAGCACAAGATTGACAGTCCTCCCCTGACCCTAGACGGCATCTCCTGGGTCCCACGCTCATTGGCCAGTTGCACGGTTCCTGCATATCCGCCCGCCGCCAGTCGTGGCGCGAACCAGCCGTGCGCGCAATCCCTCACCAAAAGCGCGCCTCGACGCCGACCAATATCATCGCTAAGATCCGCATTCGGGACCCTGGCGTGCGCTTCCTCCTGTCCAAGGCGCCAAATGAAGTAGCTCGCCAGTAGGGTCCCCTTTTACGAGCGCCTTCCACACTGGCGGATCATCACATCTCTCGGTCTCTCCAATTTGTGCAAAGCCATGCCTATCGTGGGGACGTGAGAGCAACATGCACAAGATCCAAGCGTCCACTGAGGGCGTGCCATCGCCGCCTCGCTCGAAGCCTCCCGGATTGACTTCGATAGCCATCCAGTCTTTTGCATTGTTCCGCTCTCAGACCTCTGCGAATCCGGTGCCAATTGTTGCTGTCCCTCGACGGAAGCCCCTGCCCATCGACTCCCCTGTTGCTAGTCAGTCGAACGGTCGAGCATTCTTCGAGCAGGACAAGGACAAGGACAGTACTGACGCTGTTCTCTCCCCACCCGTGAACGACGACGACCTCTTCGTCCCCAGGAATCTTGACGAGTAAGGTCCCCCATCGCACCTTCCCTGTGCCACGCCGCTGACACGAGCGCAGCTACCCCCATGGGAACTCTCCTCTAGTTCCCCAGTCCGAACTCCCAGCACGCAAGAGCTCCATATCGCGCCGGAGTCCAGCCGCGCCGCGGCATGACCGTTCGGCCAGCAGCTACCAACCTCGACGCCAGAGCAGGACGAACGACCTGCGCGCTTCCGCCGGTAAATCGTCACACACACGATCGCCTACCATGCCCAACATGGCCGTGTACGCGTCAGATGCGAAGCCACCAGACCTCAAGCTCAAGCTGGATGGCGTCCCAGAAGACGTCAACAACGACGACCCCTTCGGCCCCGACAGTCGCGGGCAGCAGGGCAAGCCAAAGTCGCCTGCCGGAGGGTTTGGCTCCTTCTTTGGGTGGAACTCGAAGCCCCAAAACGGCGCAGATTCCCCAGCGACCACGTTCTCGGAACAGTCCCTGTCGCCCGCCGATTCGCCCAAGCGCAGGACAAATATGCCTGCCAAGGGAAAACCCAACGGCCTGGACATTCCAGCAGCCAACTCCCTGCCTTCCTACTTCAACGTCCCCGGGACACCGCTGCTCTCATCTTCGCCACAGATGAACGCCCACGTCGAGGAGCTCGAGCGCGAGCTTCGCGGCTTGAGCTCGGAGCTCGCTGCTTCGATACAAAGAGAGATGGAGCTCGAAGATGAGGTGGAACGCTGGAAAGCTGAGAGCGCGCCGCCTGTGGCCGACAATCGAAGGACCAGCGACTACTACTCAGATTCTGGGACCAGCTCCGTGCGCTTCCCCATCGGCGATCCTGAAAGCAAGCTTGAAGAGCTCGAGACACTTCGAAGGAGAGCAGAGCAGGAGCGGGCACAGCTCAAAGTGCGCATGGCAGAGCGGTTGCAGGAGGAGCTCAGGCGGCGCAGAGACCTTGAAGAACAAGTCCAGCAGCTTGAAGACCAGGTCAGCGACAAGTCCAGAGCAGGCTCAGTTGTTGAAACACCCAAAGTCAAGGAACTTTCGACATCATTAGAAGATGCGAGAAGGCGCTTGGCTGAAGAAAGACAGGTCAAGGAAAACTTCGAGGACCTGCTCGCAGCGATGCGCGAAGAGCTCGAGAGGCACCGCAACGACGCCGACAACCTACGAGACGAGGTTGTTCCCCAGCTCAGAGCGCGACTTGAAGTGTTGGAAACCGACGCCACAGACACGGAAAGATTGGTTTATGAGACCACCCGCATGCAGCAAGAAATCCAACAACTACGAGCCGAGAACCAGTCGCTCGCGAAGATACCACGGCGGTCGCTAGATGCCGCTCAGCAGCTCCGGTTCCAGTCAATAGCGGAAGATCCAGAAAGCAATTCGCTTGTGAACCCTCGAGTTGGTCTGACACGGTCGAACTCTCTTGCGCGCAACTCAAAACGAGGTTCGTTGTCGCGTTCGAGTTCAGTGAAAGAACGTTCCGGCGAAATGTCACCAAGAGAAGGACCAATGGCAGGCAACCCAGTGAAAGACTTGGAGGAGCAGCGCGACGCGCTTCATAAAGCATTGAAGTACCTCCTGCAACGGCAGGACTTGCAGCAGAAAGACTTTCAGCGCCGAATCAAAGAGCTGGAAGGTGAAAGGGATGCTGCGCTTAATCTCACCCCTCGTCGAACTGCATTCCATAAGGAGGTTTCAGATCTCAGACTTGAAGTGAACGCACTTCGTCATCGTGCTGACGATGCCCTGGAGCAGAAGTGGCACTGCGAAAAGGGACTGGGTGGCCTACGTATGGATCTCGATCGTGCGCAACAGGAGACTGGCTCCCTTCGTGACTTGCTACGAGAGCACGACATTACCATCCCACAAATTCAGCTCAACAACGAGCCTCTCTCTCTTGATAAGGCTTACAAAGAGCTACGCACCACACATGCTCTCTCAGTCGCACGCATCAAGCAGCTCGAATCGTCCGATGGCGAATCTCTTGGTGCCGCCGGGGCTGAAGCAGAACGGACATTAGATCTGTTGAAGCAGAGCATTTCCGATGCAGAAGCCGAACGCGAATACGCCCAGAAGGAAGCCGAGCAATACCGAAAGCAGGCCCGCGCCCTTCAAAAGTCAGAGGTCGAACACCTCGGCAAGGAGCAAAAGCTTAGTAGCGAGCTCTTTGCAGCAGCCACACGCATGGACGAACTTTCGGAACGAATCCAACAGCAGCTCGAGGCTAATAGCTCTCTGCGCAGCCGCCTTACCGAAGCCATCACTCGGGGAGAGAAAGAGCAGCAAAAGTCCACCGATCAAATCATCGAGCTTGAGCGTCGCCTCAAGACAGCCGAAGACAAAGTTATGATCGCCCAACAGTCATCAGAGGACGCCATTGCTCAGCATGAAGTTGAAGTGCAAGCTCTAAAGGACAATCAAAGCAGTCACCTGCGTCGTGTCAAGTCTACCTTGCTGAGCCCCATGGCTTTCTCACCTAAAATGCCTTCCTCGCCGGTCTTCGCGCTCCGCTCCCCGCGGCTCGAGATGACGAGGTCTGGTCCTGCCATGACCATTGCCGAAGCAACACACACGGAGCTTCTCGAGAAGCGTGTTGAGGAGCTGGAGAAGGCGCTCAGAGACGCAGACCACGAAATGGAAGAAGTAGTCGGCCGCATGAATACTGCGCAGATCGAGGTGGCCGACTTGCAGTTCGAAAGGTACGCTGGAGATAATGAGGATACATATGTCATCTGCTAACAGTCTGCTAGGGACGAGGCTATGAGGCATACCAGACGACTACAAGCTGACATCCTATCTGAAAGAGAGAAGGTGAAGCTCTTGATGACTTCGACTTAATACATTACTACACATGGCGACGCTGACTGGTCACCGCGCCGTACACCATAACTTTTATTCGCCCAGCGCACCTTCTGGAGGGTCGGCGTTACCGGCGCATTCTCTGGACATCGTGTCTATTGGTGCTATGATTGTAACGCATTCCGCGCTTCGCACCACAGCATCGAATTCAGCGTTGCCCTATTTTGGCAACCATCCCGTGGCAGACGAATTTGTCGCCACTGTTTTATACCCTTAGCGATGGACGGCGCTGCATATCCTTTTCGAGCTGAAACCAGTCTGGCACATCTCGTGTTGACTGGTCTACATGCTTAGGCTTTGGCTTTCTTTGGATACTGTGTACTCGTACCCGTTCACATGAAAACGAAGCTGTACTATAATATTGTAATGAATAGACGTGCAATCCTGACGTATTCTCGTACTTCTCAGCTGCCGCACTGACGAGCTTGAACCTACATTGAACTAATACAGGATTTCTGTTTGCAATCCTCTCCGCCGCTCCGCGATTGGATCATGTGGTCTCGCTTCTTTGTCGCGTGGCTGCATTGCGAGTCGCACATGTACTTGCTGGCCGGCTTACACAGTCAACGTTGAGGCACCAATCACACGTGGCCATGCTGCGCGTCTAGTCAGTGAGCACATGCATGTTGTATGGTAGGCGAGCAGTCGTGTGCATTCCAAGGTATACAGGCGTGGTTATCAATAGCTTCGTGGCAGGTCCCGAGTCTAGGGTAGTCGGGGCACAATTCTAGGGTACATCATCTCGTCCATATCAATGCCGTCGGCAATATGGATGTGCAGGGAGTATGCGAGCAGGCGGCGAGGTAGGATAGATGAAAGTCGTTGGAATCGTTTCAAGTTGAAGCCATGTTGGAGAGTGAGCTAAACGCAGCTGCGTACTACAAAGCCCTTGATCAGCCACCGACAATTCGATAGCCTGTGCACCCATCGCCTCGAGCTAGGCTCTGGATCGAGCATATGGAGATGCAGCTTTGCCGCACCACGCCGCGTCTAAGAAGCAAGGTGAAGGGGATTCGACGACATGCCCCTCCCTCCCGCGCGCTTGGACCCACTATGGAGAGTTCACCCTGACTGAGCTAACGCACTGCGACACTCCCCAGCTGCCCTTCGCCGTGCACTCTGCGCCTCTTCTCCTGCCCTCAATCCGCTGTAATTTCTGCACGTAGGAGGCTGTTCATGTCCTCTTGCACAGTGCGGTGAATGTGAGCGATCGCCCCTTCCTTCGGCTGCACAATTCCCCGCGACCATCTCCAGCAACGGCTCATCCGTAACAATTACGGACCGCTCCTTCGACCCGCCTCCACCACGCCGGGTCCTGGACTGACCAGGTCGTCAGCGCATCTGAACGCTTCTGTTCTCGCCTGCGTCCACGATGAACAACAACGGGCAGTCCAACCGGCTGCAGCTGAACTTTGGTGGTGCAAGCCGTAACGAGCAGTACCAGGACGGCGGACGAGCATTCCCCACCACGCCCAGCACGTTCCCGCAGCCCGTGTACCCGAATCAGGCGGGCCAGCAGGAGGTATGGGGTACTCAGCAGCAGGGCAATGGCAACGGCAACGGCAATGGCTTCGGCGCCGCCAATGGAGGCTACTTCCAGAACCCGTACCAACAGGCGCAGTACCAGGGCCAGCAGGGCAATCTCCAGACGCAGCACCTGCAGCAACGCTTCGATGCCAATGGCTTGGCCCAGCAGCTCTCCTCACAGCACCTGGGAGGCAATGGCCGCTCAGGCAGCCCATACGGCCGCCAGCCCTCGCCCAACCCACAGCGCCCGCGCACCGCAGACAACAGGGGCTACGGGTATGGAGGATATGCAAGCTCAGGCCCGCGACAGCCCTCACTCTACGACGAGGAAGCCCCTAAGAAGGCGCCTGAGAAGTTCTCGGACAATGTCGACAAGCAGGCGACCATGTCCAAGGGCCTGATCAACACCTTCTTCAAGGATAGCGTTCAGCGGGCACGCGACCGGAACCAGAGGTGACTAGTAATACTCCACTACAGCCAAGACAGTCACTAATGCCGCCCAGGGCACTGGAGCTTGAACAGATCTTCAAGGAGCCTCAGTTTTCAGACAACAGGAAAGCTGTCAAAGAGAACCAGATGCGTCGGGCTGAGGTTGAGTATCTGCGGTTCTTGAGGACCAAGGAGAAGCCCGAGAACTTTTCGACACTCAAGATCATCGGCAAGGGTGCTTTCGGAGAGGTCAAGCTCGTGCAGAGGAAAAACGACGGCAAGATCTATGCTTTGAAGTCGCTCGTCAAGCAGGAGATGGTGGGTGCTTTGACGCTCTAAAGAAGAGCCTGATGCTGACTCCCCAAGTTCAAGAAAGACCAACTGGCTCACGTCCGATCAGAACGTGATATCTTGGCCGAAGCGGACAGCCCGTGGGTGGTCAAGCTGCACACGACCTTCCAAGACATGACCTTCCTGTACATGCTCATGGAGTTCTTGCCGGGAGGTGATTTGATGACCATGCTTATCAAGTATGAGATCTTCACGGAGGACATCACTCGTTTCTACATGGCTGAGATCACACTTGCCATCGAGGCTGTCCACAAGCTTGGCTTTATACACCGGTATGTTATAAACGCTCGACATTGCTTACTATAGTAGCTGATCTTTGCAGTGACATCAAGCCTGACAACATTCTGCTGGACCGAGGAGGCCACATCAAGCTGACCGACTTCGGTCTCTCGACAGGTTTCCACAAGGAGCACGACGCTGGCTACTACAAGAAGCTTTTGGCAGGCGGCGCACATAAGTCTGCGCGTGACAACCGGAGCTCGATGAACCTCGACCAGATCCAACTGACAGTCAGCAACCGCACTCAGATCAACACATGGAGGAAATCGCGACGACAGTTGGCCTACTCGACTGTCGGTACCCCAGACTACATTGCGCCAGAGATTTTCAGCGGACAGGGCTACGACTACGGCTGCGATTGGTGGTCCGTCGGCACCATCATGTTCGAGTGCCTCATCGGCTGGCCACCCTTCTGCGCCGAGGAGCCCCACGACACATACCGCAAGATCGTCGACTGGCCGAGGAACCTGCACTTCCCGCCTGACCAGCAGCTGGGCGCTGAGGCTGAGGACTTTGTTAGGCGGTGAGTTAATCTGATGTACTGTTTTCCCATGACTCGTGGCTGACAATTCTTCTAGCCTGATCTGCGACGCTGAACAACGCCTCGGCCGTCTCGGTGGCGGCAGCGAAATCAAGCAGCATCCGTTCTTCCGTGGCGTTGATTGGCATGCGCTGCGAAGGATTCGGGCGCCGTTCGAGCCGAAGCTGCAGTCCAACGTCGATACGCAGTACTTCCCCATCGACGAGATTGATCAGCAAGACACTAGCGCTGCATACAGGGCTCAGGCTGCGCAGGCTGGTGACGATGATTATGCGACGAGCTTGCCGTTCATTGGGTACACATACAAGCGCTTCGATGCGTACCGTGGACCGTAAGTACAGCAAGGAAGGTCCAGCTGGTCGTCCGGTACGACGTTTCAAGATTCACGAAGAGGTTCGACTCTGGCGCACGAGCATCGTATGGGCGTTTAGTAGTTATGTGTCGTGTTGGCTTTGCTTTCGTTGACGTGTCCTGTTTCCTATTCTCTCGATTATCAATGTCTGGGCACGGTTGGGTTGAGCGGAAGCAGGCAGGTACACTTTACGAAAGGGCAACGAATGGAAGTTATGTGTGTTCAGGGCATATATGCTACATTCCACAAAATCAAAGGCCATTTCCTGATCAAGCACGTTTGATGCATTTGTGCTCGAAGCAAGTCTGTCTCTCTGAAGGTGCCTGACGTAGGCGAGCACTCCCATCATGCAAACCTGCTTCGTGGCAATCCAGCTCGCCTTGAACTCCATGCCTTCGTCCTAAAAAATCCCTTCTAAGCCCCACGCATCCGCCTGGTATCATTCTGCCCCTCCTTCCCTTATGTCGCCCTGACCTTCCTTTGCCGTAATCGTATCGCACCCTATCGTCGTGGCCGCTCACCGCGCTTCAAACTGCACCATGCTAAACACAGACATTAGCCCTCTTTCTCTCTCTCTCTCCACACCCTCCCAGTGAAGACCACTTGCCGGTTCGTCCGCTGCTTGTACAGCACGCGATGTCCACAGTTCCTGCAGCGTATGGGCTCGCCGCGCTTGAGCGGAACGTCTTGATCGCAGTCGCCGCACTTGTAGTGTACTGTGCGCGCGTTTGCGTCTGCGACGGCGGCGTCGGTGCCGGGGTTTGTGTAGCCTGTTTGGGCGGGGTTGTAGGATTGGGACATGGTGTGTGGTGATGGGAGGGGTGTGGCGGCTTGTGGGTGTGTAAATGTTTTGTGGTGTGGTGTAGTTAGAGGTCTGGTGTTGAGGCTGGTGATGGAGATGGAGATTAATTTGTTGGAAGCCGCGGCGATGACGGGGCACGTGCGCGGAAGTTATCGATAGCGCTAGCGCGCTTAGTCACGTGTCTGTATCTGGGTGAAAGTCTTTTTTTGGTCGTGATGTCCAAACCACACTGCCTGTGAACGACCGAAGTGCGGACGGCAAGCGAAAGTCTACAACGAATTTGTGATAATATATCCACCTCATCACGTATTGAGTCGCTTCAGCCACTCCTAGGCATCCCAGGCGCCTTGCCTATTTGAGGGCTGGAAGACCGAGACGCATTAGAATTAAGAGGCATGCGGTAACGAATGGCTTGTATCTACGACACTTTGTGTCGACATTCAGGACCCACTGAAGGCCAAAGTTCGTACTCTGTCTTCGAACTTGCTTAATCTCTCACGCCTTCCATGATCATGATTCGACGGTCCACATCTTGGGGTGCTTTGATCTGACAGATACCATTGGCATTTTGCTTGTACTCAGGTATGCTCCAGGAGGTATTTTAGCTCTCTCAGTTGTGTGGATTGTCGTCCTATATCAGTAGCGTCTGGATCCTTGTACTGGAGTTTACACTGAAAGGATGGAGCACTGTATGGCGCTCCGACTACGCAATCATCAGCCCGATCGAGCATATCTGCCACAGCATCAATGCAGTCGTGTTTGTGCCTGCACATCTTCACGACATCTCGGGGCGTCGCCAGGTACTGATACGAGCTTGCATGTGCTCTCGGGAGGAGATGTAGTTCTCTGGAAGCTTGGTCAGATAACAAGCAATACACGAGTGCTTGCAATCTTAGTACTCTGTACTGTCATGTGCTATGGTAGGAGAAGAAGTTCGGATGTGTTTGGTAGAGACGTGCTAACGCTCACCAGCTAACACCATCTTCCCCCGCCCCTGAAACACAAGACTCCTGCCTGTGGATCGACGTCTCTCAGCATCCTCTCGACAACCAAGCCTGTCAGTTCTCAGTCTACTATCGTCGCATCCGATCTATGCGAGTACGGAAGCACAATGGTCGTTGAGGCGAAAGAGACAGTGTGTAAGCACTTCAGTGAGTCCGCGATATATCCGGGCGGAGTTCATGGCTTTCGGGTCGAGATGTGCGCTGTTCGGATAGTACAAACCTTCAAAACAATCAGATGATGATGAAGAAGAGTCGAGGTCTCCTGGGATCATGCACCACTCGGTCGCCGCTGCGATGCTTTCACACCCCGGCTAGTGAACTAACAGCCTAATCTAGAGCTTGTTAAGTACATATTCTTCCTTCCGTCATCGTTCTCGCTACATTTCCTTCGTCAACCCCCCTCAACTCTTCCTTTCATCGCTCAACCTAGCACAACCATCACCGTCATCATGAACACCTCCCTAGGTCACTCCGTCAACCACGAAATGGCAGCGGTACAAACGTTCTACAAGAGCACCATTGTCGGTACAGTACCCTATTCATTCTTCTGCGCTTCCTACTAACTCGAGAATTTAGACCAAGTCAAAGCCGCCTACTGTCACAAATACCCAGAAGCACTCGATTGGAGCGTCTTCGTCGAGTATAAATCGCATTATTACACTGCCCTCGCTATCGTCTATGTCTCCAAAACGGAGTGGAAGGTCGCGAAGAAGGGGAGTGCGATGAGCGATCGGAACACGGCGCTGGTATCGCTGTATCATATGACTGCGACGTGCTTGGCGCCGAAGTGAGACGGAGGATCGAAATGTCGTGGTTTGAAGAATAACTTGCAGTGTTGAAGACAGTGCTAAGCATATGGGGAAGGGGAGCCACCAAGTACGGCAAACATCCGCGGTCGACGAGACAATCACAACCTAGAGGATCTCACAGTCTCGCGACGAGGGTTATAGTTTCAAACAGCTGCCTGTATATACTCGATTGTGTTTGGTGGAGTGAATAGTTCCCATATACGATATTGAGAATAGACAGACTACACTCAGGGGTAGAGCTTTGCGGAACTCATTGATCACGAATTCTCAATACCGCTGGTGACACTCTAACACAGCTCAATCACCCCAACAACATCACTCACACCAGTCTCTTCCCCTTCAGCGCTAGCCTCAACTTTCACAAAGCTCAGCTCCTGCTTTGTCGACGCCCGAGTCTCAAAACCATTCTTCTCAACACTCAATATCTCACTCAGAATGCCGTTGACCACATCGCCAAACACAGTCCACGTCTTGTGCTGCGTGGCGCCATTCCAGCTCATGTACACATCGGTTCCGTTCTCTCCTTTACATGCAAAAACATTTGGGCTTGCACTTGGACGCCCAACCCACTCGGCCTTGGTATCGCGGTAGCTTTGTACGGCTTTTGCGGCGCCCCATGACACGCTCAACACGACATTACCGGCTGCGTCAAATTCCTTCATTGTCGGAACGCTACCGTACCCAAGAACGGTGTGGCCCGAGGGCAGCACTTCCATGTTACCTTGGCTGACCGCGTATATCGTGTCGTCTGGGTCAACGAGTTCTTGGATGAGGGTCGCGGTCATGGTGTTCTCGTCGACGGATAGAATTATGCCGGTGCTTTGGTTGATGTTGGATACAACGGCGCTGTTGTTGTTGTTGAAGAGCGAGATGACTGTGGTCGAAGTGTCGTTGAGGGAATGAGATGGGTGGATGCGTGCGTCGTGTTGGTAGCAGAAGGAGAGGTTATTGGCTAGTGAGAAATCGCCGCCTGAGTAGCCCTGGAATTACTATGTCAGATTCCACTGTTTCGAATGAAGAGTCCAAGCAAAGACAAAACGGAATGTCAAACTCACATTCAGCGTCCATTCCACCGTGCCGTTGCGATTCACCTTGAAAATAGAGCAATAGTGTCTGGACGAGACCAGGATACCTCCGTCCTCGAACTTTTCGATAGAGTTGATGTGAAAAGGACCCCAGGGATAACTGCTGTTTTTGCCAAGGTCGTCAAGCGGGTACGTAGGTACAGCACTCTCCAGTGAAATTTCATCCACGTGGTCAAGATGGCTCCATTGCCACAAGATCTCGCTGTTTGTTACGTTGAGCTCCATAATGATGGAGTCGACTACCCATCCGTCTTTTGGGCCACCGATAGTTGTCAAGTCCCAAGGCGTTACATTCATCGCGCCGATGAACATCGTACCCTCCGGCGTGATGAGATTTTCGTGCATGTCGATCCAACTGAAGGGTGAGTACTGTGTAGGATCGTACAGCGGAGAAATGCTTTGCAGCGGATATGTCTCGTTCCACAGCGTGACGTTGTAAATGTTCTCATACTGCTCGTTGAGGATATACACAACCCCGTAACCGAAACCCCAAGGTTCGGGGAAGGTGACGCCACTGAAGAACGCAATTACAGGCTCGCCGAAGAGTTCTGTTCTTCGAAATGCGGCATAATCGCCATAGTCGGATACCCAGACTAACTCGCCATCGTCGCGGAAAATGTTGAGACTGTAGTTGTGTGCTTCGCCGCCACTTTGGGGAAAGAAGAGCAGCCCGGGAGAGGTTTCACCCGTCTTGTTGACAGATAGTACCGGCGGCTCCAAGCCTGGGAGAGACCTGAAGGTGTGCCATGGCCACGGCGAAGTTGTGTTGTTTTGCGCGAAAGCGGGAAGAAAAGAAGCCAAAGAGACGAGAAGCGTGATATTAAAACGCATGTCTTCTAGTTTGAAATTAAGAGGGTCAACGAGACGAATGTCTCAAGCAACAGCGCTTGGCTCCTTATATGCTTCAGTGGACATCCACCTAGGTAGCCATGATATTTGCTTGAAACCCAATGATCGGCAACCGCGCTTCGAGTGGGTGCTGTATTCCATGTTTTCGTGGCAGAGTTTTCTGTACCTTGTCGCAACACCCGTCATCCGCTCAACGAAGAAATTGAAGCCGTCCGTACGTTGCGTGCAATTGACTGCGATGTGCAGGAAGAGTGGGGCGAATTATCAATCTCATCTTATCAGATGCGGGTCTATCCGATGTCGGGTGATGTAACTACGGGCCAAGTAGCTTACAAAGGCTAGTGTATTTTGTAGATCACCGAGACTCACCGTTTTGCTGTTCTCGTCGTAACACAACTCCCTCGCCGACACATCATCATGATCCGACTGGCTTCCATCGATCCAGGTTCAACTTGGAAGATGTCCAAAGTAACGATTTCGCTCCAAAGTCGCTTGAATGATGAAGAATGGAAGGTACCTGGATGTGTGTTACTGGTAGGTCTGTTGTCGTTTCTGCCACGAATCTTCCGAACTTTCAGGAAGTGAACAACGCATGGTATTGCTCTTTTGATAGCAATGCTCCTCCTTTCGTCTTATTTAGGTCCCGTCGATTTTACGTGAGTTCACCTCGTCCGATATGTATCACCTGTCTCAGATTTTAACTACAGTTATGAACACGTAGTTCAGTGGTAGTAAAATCACGCCGTGCGACTTGCTGATGATTAGCGTCTGCTCGGTACTTTCGCCGCGCGCAACTTGGGTGTGACGGCAAAGGGAGAGTTTGAGCTACTCAGGCAATATGAGAGATGTACATCCGACTCGTACCGTATCTGACTGCTTTTGCTGCTGGCATTTTTTCCTGAGCTGCTGTACCTTGACGAGAGTTTGGAGATGGGTCTGGTGGGCCTAGGGAAGGCATGTACTGCATGTTGTCACATACGAGCGAAAATCGAAATATCTCCGTGGAGTGCGCTGTTGAATCAGAACGCGTTGATCGACGTAAAGGACTATAATTGTAGCCATTATTGGGTACTTTCATCTAACAAATACCCCAAAAATTTCGCTCGTATGCTCCAACCTGCAGTATATTACAGGGTTTGGTTGTAAGTGACCGGTGTGTGCCTAATCTGGATACCATATTACAGTGATGCACCTCGCCACTTGTATGCAGCGTGAGGGGCAGACTGAAGAGTTGAGCCCCTACACCTCACTCTTACTGCTGCAACTGCAAACCTTGATCGAAAATGGACGGAATCATGATTGCAATGCTCGCGAAATAGAAGGAGGGTATTCGTGAACAATATCGAGCACGAAGGCGCGCAAACCCTGAAGCGACTATCTGTGGAGGATCGAATCGAAACCTTCGAATCAAGAAATGGAAGCCAAAGCGTGTTCACGCACCCAAGAGTTTAGCGGAGTTTTTTGGTGAATGCCGTGAGTGTCTACGCATCTGATCGCGGTTGTCAGCTAATCATTTGCAAAGTGAAATCGGATGCCGATGTTTGCGGCTACGATTGCGACAACAAGGAATGTGAGGCATATGTGGCACTTCCGCTTTCAATCTTGCAATCCTGTCTCTAGGGTCGAGCCTTTGTAGACGAAGTGCATGCCACATTACCTCGCGAGATCCGCGACATGATCTGGACCTATCTACTGGATACAGAGCCAAAGGCTGTGATGCGACTCGACCAAGCTCTTTTAGAGACGGTTCGGCATGCTAGGTACTGCGAGGAGCGCGCTGACGGTCCATGGTTTGTTCAAGCATGCTTCGTCGGTCCATGGGTGCGCGTCGAGATACTCGAACTCCGGTATCGAAAGCTCTTCACAACATTTGTTAGCACGAGCCGCGACGTCTCTTTGCTCCACGACCTTGCTTCTGTTGATGCATACCATACCGGGCTCAAGCCAATGCAGTTCGTCCGACACCTGACACTACGATGGGATATGGGAGCAAGTCGAGACCCAGCATACTGGCCACAAACGACGGGACAGCCGTCGTGGAAAGCGTGCTTCGAGGCCCTACTCCAGATCAGGTACATGTCTACATTTAGCCTTGGCTTTCAAGTCAGAGAATCTGGTCCACATTTCGAGCACTTGCTTGAGACTTTCAGACCCATGTATGAGAGAATGACGGCTGCAGGTGCCAAGATCACAATCAAGCACGAATAGCATCGACGGATAGCAGTGGCGGGAGAGGAAGGTGCTCGTCTTTATTGTGTCAACCTTCAGGACACACTAAACGCCAAAGTCGTTGACTCAATAACTACGGGCACCTTCGTAGGCCGGCGTGAGACATATGTGGCACACAACATGGCCTTTCTAGGACACAGGACAATCATTTTTTCCCCTGTTCAGTACTAGTTGCGTGTATGTCACAACGCACGAACATCTCGACGCGTGGATCATTGACCCTGTTCCTGCGCTCTGTCTACCCAGCAGCTGATGCCCCAATCGCGGCAGCCGCCGCGCCAAGCTTCTTCTTTTTCTTCTTCTTGTCCTGTCTCAACTGTTGTTTGTGATAGAGTTCTCGCGCGGATTGATTGTTGGGATCGGAGGGTCGGGGTGGTGGGTTCTGTATGTTCGAGTCATATTTGGATGAGCAAGCGCCCATTGTGAAATCGTTTTCGGCGTATGATTTTGTTTTGGGGACAATGCGTATGGTATTATATGCTGGAAAGGATTCTGATGATGTTTGTTGAAGCATGCGAAGGCCATAGGTGGTATGCTGAAGGCTTATGTAGTTCCAGGCAAGGCACACAGGTCTTCCAAGTACTGCAATAGGTAAATGACAGGGTTTAATTCTGATGTTGGTGTCCATGGACATCGATTCAAAGGGATTGGTTGCAGGAGAGCTGTTCATGCCGAACGTGCTCAGACGGCACAGGTGTAGGATCATTCATCTCCTAAGACGCCTTCATCCCGTGGTCCTCCCCACAAGTTTACACAAAAGCGGGAAAAGAGGCCTCGGCTTGACAGCGGAGGTGTAGAGTACAGAAGCCAATCAGAAGATCTGGCGCGCATCAGCCACTGCTGCACAAAACTTTCTAAGATTTACTTAGGTGAATTTTGCTGGTCTCGTCAATCACGAGTTCTTGTGTACTGGACCCTGGACCCTGGCCCCTGGTGCCACGCAATAGCGTGTTTGCCTGATGGCCAGACCGCTGCCTCACCTCCATTGACTATTGCGCGCGTTGATATAAAAGCCACCATTGACTGCTAACCTCCCCCTCCGTGCACTCACCTTACCAACTCCCTAGATACAGCACGCTCCACGACTCATATTCGCCTCTCGCATGATGCCCATCACCGAGCTCGCCCTCCTGCGTCTATCGCCCAACGTCACCATCAAAAATGCCGCTCTTCGCAAAAATCTGCTACATGCGAAAACGGTCATGCAAGACTACACAGGACGCACGTTTTACTACTACCAGCAGACCGAGGATCCGACACTCATATATGTCGTTGGCGAGTGGGACTCCTTGGATCAACACATGAACGGCTTCATACCGAGCGAGCAAAATCAGGGACTGTTGGAAAGCTTGAAGGATAGCCTGTCGGTAGAGTGGCTGGTGCACGCTGATGTGCCGCATGCTGAATTGCCCTTGCCGAAATCTGAGGCAGAGAGAGCCGAAACACTTCGTGGAGAGCGGGTCATTAGTATCGTGCGACACTTTGTCAAGCCTGGGTCCAAAAACGCTTTTCAGCAGACATTCGAGGACAACAAGCGATATCTCCAGGATTATCTTACCGAGGGCAAGACGGCTGGCGGCTGGCGCGTCGACAGCAAGGACGGAGAAGAAGAATGGGTATCGCTCAGCCCGTATGCGAGTGTTCAACAACACTTGGACTTTGCGAAGACAGCGGGCTTCGAGAAGTATGGCAGGATCCGAGAACACATGGATGGCGCTGAGATCAAGCATGCGAGACTTCTGGACGTTTGAGAATTCCGTATGACTGCATCTGAACCCCCCATCACACCAGGTGCGGCAAGAACTCGTGATCGATTTGCTCAACGAAGCCCTTCCCAGACTACTACTAAAGTATAGCCTGTCTATCTTCAACACGTTTTATGAAGATATCTAACTTACTGAAAGGCTATTCAAGATAGGCACACCATCGTATTAGGTTGTAATTACTGTTGTAACCCCAAAGTTAGTATCTAGTGCTGTCTCCATCGATCACGAACCATTCCTCTACCTGGTGCCATCATTTCGTTGTTTTGTCTTTCACTCTCCTTTGCGGTATTCCTATCCTGCCGATATATACTCACACCCATCACACCCCTTCCCCCCCTTCTTCCACGAATCCCCTAACCATACAAAAATGCCTATCGCACCCCACCCCACCCCACCGCCCCCTCTCCCACTCCACCTCCCTAACAACCGCAAACCCCCTCCTCTCATAAATCGGCCGCGCCATACCCGTCGCATCAAGATACATCTCCAGTCCCCTTCCATCCGCCTCCCCGAGTCCCCAATCCAACATCATCCCTGCGGCCCCGCGACCGCGGTGCTCGGGATGCGTAGCGAGGCTATTCAGCATCAAGTACGGTGTTTGCGTACCCATTATCTCTTTTTGCGCGGCGCGGAGTGGAGTGAGGAGGGATTGGAGAGCGTCGAGGCGGATTTCTGGGGGCACGAAATCGGGCTTTTCATTCGTCTCTACAGATCCGGCGTGACTCCCCTCGTCTTCAACGTTGTGCAAGCTCCACACCGATATAGTGATGATGCGCCCGCCCGTATCAGGCGGGTCTTCAGGGCCAGGCGGGAGATCAGTGTCGACGATTTTGAAGTGCCAGGTGTGCGGCTTGAGTAAGTCGCGCTTGCGGTCTTGGGCGATGGCGTGGAGGGACGAGTCGCTGATGGGGCTGGTGTGTATGACGGCGTGGGTTGGGCCAGCGTAGGCGAGGGTGCGGATGCGCATCCATGAGAGGGTGTCTTGGGGGTGGATTGGGCGGAGGACGAGGGGCATTGGTGAGGGTTGTGGGAGATGGGGAGAGTTGAAAGGATTTGTTTGATAAGGTATTCCTTGTATATTTAGTCTGGGTGATTATTTATGGTAACTAGATAGAAGCCTGCCAGATGATGCGAGATGACTCAAAGTTCGCAGGATGAGGATGAGCAGGCATACTTGCGGCAGCGATGCTGATAGGCCCTTGACATTGCACTTGGACATCTACCTGCTTGTTAGGGCATCGCTTGGGGGAATCGTTTTGGCAAGCTTCGTACAGTAACCTTGGCGATGCTTACAACGTACGGTGGGTGAATATCTGATATGAGAAGCTATCCAGCCATAGCTAAGATTGCTTCGCGCCCAATCAGTCTGCTTACATCACTACATATATCGAATCAGAACCGCAGTTGTACCCCTGTGCAGTAGCTCCGCATATCAAATATTCACCCACCGTACGTTGTACGCTGCGATGTTTGTGGTGGGTGCAATGCAGCGAGGTTTTGCGCACCCACCAAGTGGGGTTACTAGCAACGACTCCTAGTTTACTGCCTCCTGGAGCATGCGAGCAAAAGTACCAAAGCCTCCGTCAAACAAAAAGAGCCAATGACAGTTATAGTCCGAGCCAATCAAGCAGGCGCAGGTTACGCATTAGCGCAAGCCATACATCGAGAAGACAATATGATAAATAAAGCTTATGGCAGGTACATCATGACATGTCAGTATACGCCAGTTGAGGTACGACACCGTAGAAGCTGAAGACTTTGTGCTTGTTCGTTTGGCATTACAATACTATATCATCCACGGCAATTGTTGCTACAATGACCCACTGTCTAACCCACCACGCTCAAAACGCCTACCAGGTCAAGCTTCTAAGCCAGAGCTGTATATTACCTTTTCCTCCAGTTGCCCACTCTACAAAGTGACCTCAACACGGCCCTCTGAGCCTGGTGCGCCTCCCGCCAGGGATGGCAGGAGGTAGGTGATGTCGTCCCAAGGATGCCTGTAGAGACCAGTGCGCAACCTCTTCTGGTCGAGGAAATGGGCAATAAGACCGATGGAACGGCCGAGCACGAAGAGACCGTTGAGGACACCCATCTTCAGATAGTCCTCGGCCTCTTCCTGGGTGAAGGAACCACTGTTGCGGACGAGGTCGACAAAGCAGACAGCGATGCAGCCGTCGACGTTGAGGATGAGGTTGTCCTTCTTCGATGTGGTTACTGACTCGACAGCAAGAGCATAGTCGAGCAGCTTGGTGCTGGGGAAGTTCTTCTTGACGTACTCCTTGACGAGCTCGACACGAAGATCAGGGTTGTTTCGGGACTTGATCCTGTGGCCAATACCGGGGATGAGCTTGTTCTCCTTGCGCATGGTGTCGACGAAGTCACGTGGGCTGAGACCCTTGTCGAACGCCTTGCTGAACTCCTCAGCAGCGCCGTCAAGAGCACCACCGAACCGTGAACCAATGGTGAGGAGACCAGAAACGAGCGCACTGATGAGATCCTTGCCAGCACGGGTTGTGATGATGGTATTCATGGCACCAGACACAGCTGGACCGTGGTCGGCAGTCAACATGAGCACCATCTCGAGGAAGCGGCTGGCGTAGTTGGGCAGGCGGCGACGGAACCAGAGGAGCGACATGACACCACCAATACCGATCTCCTCCCTGAAGACGTCGGAGATGGGCATACCAGCGTAGAGCAGTTCTTGACCACGGTCGTCGGAAATGGTGGAAATGAAGGCAGCAGGCTTACGGATGAGACCGAGCTCCTGGGCCCATGCGTAGTCGATGGGAATTTTGGGAACGACGGGCTCAGCCTTGGGCTTGATGGTGCCGTCCTTGACGAGCTTCTGGTAGACCTGGGCGAGCGTGCCGGGCATCTCCTCGAAGGTCTCTGGCACGTAGATGCCAGCCTCCCTCATAGAGTTGTTCTTGGTGACGGCGGTTTCGAGCTGAGAGTTGGCGAACGAACCAGCGTGGCCGAACTGCACCTCAGTCTTGAGCATACCGGCGACGGTACCGATGGCCCATGCCACAATGGGCTTGTTGACCTGGCCGGACTTGACGGCCTCAATCACACGGTATTCCTCGACACCACCAACCTCACCGAGCAGCACGATGACTTTGCAGTCAGGGTCAGCCTGGTATCGCAAGACGTGGTCGATGAAGGTGGTACCCGGGTACCTGTCACCACCAATGGCGACACCCTCGAGCACACCGTCGGTGGTGTTCGCAATGATGTTGTTCAGCTCGTTGGACATACCTCCAGACTTGGAGACGTATGAGACGGAGCCGGGGCGGTAGAGCTTGGAGGCAACAATGTTGTCCATCATGCCACCAGTGTTGCCGATCTTGAACGCGCCGGGCTTGATGCCACCGACGGTAGCGGGGCCGATGATGGTGACGCCCTTCTTCTGGGCGACATGGAGGATCTCGCGGGCGCGCTGCAGTTGTCAATATGTTGAATAGTTGAATTGAACTTTCGACTCACTCGCTCGGGCACACCTTCAGCGATGATGGCGATGCACTTGATCTGGGGGAACTCGAGCAGCTCCATTGTCGACTGGTAGACTGAGCGCGAGGACGCAAAGTTGACGACGGTGTCGACGTCGTTGTGCTTCGCAACGGCCTTGTCGACGTGCTGGTAGACGGGCAGCAGAGTCTCGCTGGTGCCCCAGTACCTGCATGACCATTAGCCGCGTTCCTGGATCCGCTGCAGGTGGAGCTTGGCACGCACATTTTGCTCACGAACTGACCGCCGAATGTGTAGATGATGCCGGCGACCGATGGCGACTTGCGCTTGCAGATGAAGTCGAAGTCGAGCATGCCCTGCACGGCACGGGGCTGCAGTCCGCTGTAGGCACGCTGTTAGAGCTCGCTTCTTGCATGCCATGTGGCGGGTACGTGGGCTCTTACTAGACGAAGCATCGTGTCTTTGGGTGGAAGAGGGTGTGCGAGGGCGGCGGGCTCATGGGGCGGCTTGGTGCGGCAAAGCGACGGATGTTGTCGTTGACAGAAAGGCCGTCGGTCGAGGTCGACGCCTGGTTGGGAGTGCTCCCGTTGACTGGGGCGGCGGACGGCATCGTGGGTGGATTGGAGAGGGTATAGAGCGGCAAGCAAATGTGTCTAGAGACTATGTGCGGCGGGCGGTCAGTAAGGCTGTCAATTGCGATTGCAGTGTGAAGTGCAGTACAATGCTTCTCAGCGCTGGCTGACGTGAGGGCTGGGTGGCCGTGAAGCTAAGAAAAAAGCTGAGGAAGGAGCTACCAGTACGCCCGCGGCAGGTGGGATGCAACACGGAGCACAATATCACAATAGGAGTGTGGAAGAGCAAGACTCACCTTATGGATGGCAGTGCCTGGCAATGGGCACAGCAAAGAAGCTAGGTTGGAAGGGGAGCGGGTTGCGAGAAGACTGTTGACGACTGCGTCCGAAGAATTGGGCGCTCGTGTGTCTTTGGCGGTGTTGAGCTTGCGGTCCCCTGCTCGAATCTTGCGTTGTTGGGGAAAGGCCGAGCGTCCCGCTAGGCACAAACCACCGGGCGGTGAAGAGGAGACCCGCGTGTCTCGCACACTGACGGGATCCGCGGGGTATCGGGCTTCACGCAATTGCGTCCTCGGGATGGCGAGCGTGTGGTGGCTGCTGATGTTTGCACGCACTATCCGCGAATGTACGGGCAGGCTGTTCGGTGATTTGGTGGAGCAGATGTTTGAAGGTTGGTAGACGGCTGCCAGTTGTGCTGTTCCTGGCCCAAGGCGTGGTTGGCTAGCCTGCGAGCCGAGTTCTGTTAGCGTGCAGTGCGCATCCCAACCCTCGCCCATCCAAGCTCAACCTTTTGAAAAAAGACAGACCGCCGATTTCCCAGAGGCTTCCAGCAGCGTCAGCCAGCAGCTTCCCGTGCCATCCATTCCTCATAATCCTCGTGCAGGCCCGTCGTCGAGTTCAACCAGAAATAGGTACGTCCCACCAGTTTGTGCAGTGCTTTTCATGTCTTGAACGCCCGGCTTCCCCTCCATAGCTCTCCGAAGCCACTTTTGCCAGCCCGGACTCCTGTCATAAGCGTGTGCCGCCGCGATATTGCCGGAATTGAGTCGGAGGGCGACATTGCGGAGCTCTGAATTTCCCTCTCTCAATCCCTACTGCACTGTCAACACTGCCGCATTCACTGCAGTTCAAGAGCAGCACTTACCACCACCAGTCTGACCAACACTCCTCACAATGTCCGCCAAATCCATCTTCGAGGCCGACGGCAAGGCCATCCTCAACTACCACCTCACACGCGCCCCCGTCATCAAGCCTACACCGCTGCCCGCCTCTGCCACACACAACCCACCGCCCAAGCTCGCGTCGCTGCACTTCCCAGCAGACGCCGATGTCCGGGGCATCCTCGACCAGGCCGAGGCCACATACCCGTGGCTGCTCGTGCCCGGCTCCAAGTTCGTCGCAAAGCCAGACCAATTGATCAAGCGGCGAGGCAAGAGCGGCCTGCTGGCCCTCAACAAGACGTGGGCCGAGGCCAAGGAGTGGATCGCAGAGCGCGCAGGAAAGCCGCAGCGCGTTGAGACGGTCGACGGTGTCCTGAGGCAGTTCCTCGTCGAGCCCTTCGTCCCCCACCCAGACGGCACAGAGTACTACATCAACATCAACTCGGTGCGAGAGGTACGTTCCATTCCTTCTCTTTCTGCGACTGCATCTATCACATCTTCCATTCCGGGTCGACCGTTGAAGGTGTCTGGGCCATCGTGCGTGTGCGGTGGAGATGGGCGTGTGGTGCGACCAAAAGGTGCCAACACACGGGCGTCCTATCGGTTTTGTATAGAGGCCGGCCGGACGAAGGGAATCCAGCCCGACCCACTTCAGGCACACGCCTACCTTTATGCGAAGCGCACGTCCACTTTCACATGCCAATTAATTACCACTCCTGCCCCGTCACGTCGTTACCCATGGCACTGGGCCGTGGTGTTGCGGCTCTGTTGGTCTGGCGCGTCGGCGATCGAGCCAATCATATCCCGATCCTGTGCTAACCTTCCCGTTTAGGGCGATTGGATCCTCTTCACCCACGAAGGTGGTGTCGATGTCGGTGATGTTGACGAGAAGGCTGAGAAACTCCTCGTTCCCGTCGACCTCAGCGAGTTCCCCTCAAACGATGAGATCGCTGCCACCCTCCTGAAGAAGGTCCCCAAGGGTGTTCACAATGTGCTCGTCGACTTCATCTCGCGGTTATACGCCGTCTACGTCGACTGCCAGTTCACGTGAGTCTATAATCCAGAACCAAGCTGTTCACTGCTGAGTCGTGCTACAGCTACCTCGAGATCAACCCTCTTGTCGTCGTACCCAACGCTGATGCCACCTCGGCGGACGTCTACTTCCTCGATCTCGCTGCCAAGCTTGATCAGACCGCTGAGTTCGAGTGTGGTGCGAAATGGGCCATCGCTCGTAGCGCAACCGCTCTCGGCACACCACTTGCTCCCCTCAAGGATGCTAAGACTACCATTGATGTCGGCCCACCCATGGAGTTCCCCGCCCCCTTCGGTCGTGAGATGACCAAGGAGGAGGCCTACATCGCTGAGATGGACGCCAAGACGGGTGCGTCGCTCAAGCTCACCATCCTGAACTCTGTCGGCCGTGTCTGGACACTTGTCGCCGGAGGTGGTGCGTCCGTCGTATACGCCGATGCCATCGCCTCCGCCGGTTTCGCTGGTGAGCTTGCCAACTATGGCGAGTACTCTGGAGCGCCTACCGAGACCCAGACCTTCCACTACGCCCGTACCGTCCTCGACCTCATGCTGCGCGCGCCCCAGCACGAGGAGGGCAAGGTCCTCTTCATCGGCGGCGGTATCGCCAACTTCACCAACGTCGCCTCCACTTTCAAGGGCGTCATCCGCGCGCTGAGGGAAGTCGCACCCCTCCTCATCGAGCACAACGTCCAGATCTGGATCCGTCGTGCTGGCCCCAATTACCAGGAGGGTCTCAAGAATATCAAGAACGTCGGCCAGGAGCTCGGCCTCAACATGCATGTGTATGGCCCTGAGATGCACGTCTCAGGTATTGTGCCGTTGGCGCTCATCCCGGGTAAGACGACCGACATCAAGGAGTTCTCGGGTTAGAGTGCGCGTGCTTGTATCATATTTCGCGGGAGTAGATGGATATGGTTCATGACTTCATGGCTAGACAAAGAGCATTGGTTTGCGTGGAGTGGAGTACAGATTGCCTTGCAATTGTGCTTGTGAGACAAACTCTGAAATACAAGATTTAATACCTCCCATGAATCCTGATGCATGATGTTACGACCGCAAGTGAGCGAGCGACCTTGCACGAGATCAGCATCGTAGGTTTGGCAAGGCTAACATGCATGATTGTGTCGTTTCTACCATGCGAGCATGCAGGTAGCGTTCCTGCTCAACCACCAAGCGCTGCATGCCGCCATCATTAACGATGCACACTGTAAGCATGACGTCTTCTTACTGGTCGCATCGCGCCGTGTAAGAATCGGTACCTTTGAAGATTGGCTTACATCCATCCTAGCTAGATTTGGCATGGTTCGTGCTCACCCCGCTTCCGCACTCTTGACTGGTGATCTATGCCATATGTTGTTTCCGACATCAAAACTGTTGTTCTCGTCAGGGACGATGTAATACAATCTCGATAGGACACACTCTATCTGTTCTCACAAAAGCCGTTGGTCAAGCTGCATCACACCACCAACAACACTACAGGCAGTATGCAGCCAGTCATGCTGTGAGATCGTGGTAAGCTAGCTACCCCGCTGCAACAGAGCTCCCAGAAGCTGTAGCTCGCGCCCCATTCCTCCACGCCGAGCTTTTGGTGAGCTCACATGTCTTTGTCCTGGCCGATAAGCTGCGCTCGAGGCATGGCGTCGTCGTACATGGGTAGCTGCATGCGCGCCTGTGGTGTACCTAAGAGGTTAAGTAGTGGTGTGTTCCCACGGCATGAGTGCGCTCAGCCTTGGTCGCTGCTTACCATCTTGGTGTGGTGAGGCTTTCACACCACGTATTCTATCATGTATAAGCGCGCGATCGCAATTTTGGTTTCGGCCTACTTTGTTGGTGCTCAAGAGACTGATAATGACTTGTACCATCCACATGCTGCGTTCGCTTTCATCCGAACCGGCGAGCGCACGCCAGTCCTAGGACCAGGCCAACAGATCCTGACCGCGTTGGGAGCGCAGCAAATGCACAAATTGGGCCAGAACTTCAGAACTCGGTACATTACGGGCAATACGAATGCTGGCATCGGTGTCCAGCACATCGCAGGCATGTCGCAAGATACTTTGAACAACAACCAAGTTCTTGTACAGTCAACGGACCAACAACATCTGGTGTCGTCCGCTCAGGCTTTCATGCAAGGTCTATATCCTCCACGCAATATCGGAAACGGAACAGCTTCTACAGGTGGCCTACTTGCTAATGGCAGTGCGATTGACTATCCACTGGGCGGATATCAATACGCAAATATTCAGTCTTCCGGTCGATATGACCCCGAGTCTATCTACATGGCTGGAACGCAAAATTGCCCGGTAGCTATCCGGGACTCGCTGCACTACTTTTCAACACCAGAATTTGCAAAGACACAAGGGGATACAAAGGAATTGTATGGCAAACTCAATACTGATTGGTTTGAGGGCCGCCTGACGAGGCAGCAAATGTAAGGAAGTACTCATGCTTCAGCAGAGAGCCCGTATGCGCAATGATGGACTGACTGGATCTAAGCGAGTACACCAACGCCATCGAAATCAGCGAGTATCTCCAGTACCAATACGCACACAACAGCAGCATTTACCGCACTTTAGCCAACGATTCGTCCTTCACCGGCGTCTACGACAGGATCCGTACCCTCGCAGACGAAGAAGCTTGGTACATCTACGGCAATACCTCGACATCCAGCACCGATGCAGACAACAAGGCGATTGCAGGGAAGACGCTCGCATCCATTGTGCTAGGCGCCTTCCAACGGCGCATAGTTGACCAACTGAGCCCCGGCGACAAGAACGACATCTCGTACCCCCTAACGCTCATATTCGGCGAGTTCGAACCCTTCATCTCGCTGCTGAGCCTCATGATGGTAGACCATCGCGACCCTACATTCAAAGCCGTCCCTGCGTACGGCTCCGCACTGATCTTCGAGCTATTCAGCCGCCGCAACACTTCGGACTTCCCGACCAACTTGGAAGATCTCTGGGTGCGCTTTTCGTTCCACAATGGCTCGGCGTACGACGGGCATCTCACGTCGTTCCCGATCTTTGGCAACGGGCCCTCGCGAACGGATGTCATGTGGAGTGAGTTCCAGGATATGTTCAGTCGGGTTATGATTGGGAGCCTGAAGGGCTGGTGCGATACGTGTCAGAGCTCGAGTCTGTTCTGCTGGGGCGTGGATGATGAGGGTAGCAATACGCTTCGCATGCCGGATTCTCGGGGAAAAGGCAAGACTGTGTCGCCGGCTGTCGGTGGCGTCATTGGCGCTATTGTGACGCTCGTGGTCGCGGGTCTACTGTTCGGTCTTGCCATGCTATTCGCTGGTATTCGCATCCATCGCGTCGAGCGCAGCAAAAAGTCTGAGCTAGGCGGCTTCAAGGGCTCGCGGAAACTTGCGTCCGATCCGGATCTGAGTCTCGCGGATAACGGCGCGCTGCCTGCGGGTATCAGCTTTGTGCCTGGGGATAGCAAGAGAGGGCACGAGAGGGTGGGGAGCTGGGAGCTGAGGCAGAAGGAGGTTGGCGCTGATTTGGCGGATCGGTCGAGGCGGTCGAGCGTTGATGGTATTGATGCGATCGCAACTAGGCCTGTTCAGGTCGATGAAAGAGTGTGAGGACATTGTCGACGTCCGTTATGTGACGAGGACGCTGCTGCGTGTTGGCGCATACGACGGAGGCTACAGGTCCCGTGGTAGGTCGTGGAATTGGACAGGACGATGGGATTGGATGTCACTTTTCTTACAATTTTGATACCCGGCGCTTCCAGGCCATTCTAATCATGTTGTATGGCGCAGACACTCGCTTATGTATAGACTTCCAGAGGACTACAATACTCACTGGTTTCATGTAGTCACCATACGACCCGTAATTACGAACGAACACTAGTTTAGTGTACCGGTATCCCGTTGGCTTAAATTTCTATTTTTGTATTCATGCTTACTTTTGCGCACCACACACGCACCGCCTACACTTGCGTACGAGGGAATACTAGGGTTGTAAGCAGGGGTTAAAACAGGTTTTAGAGGTTATTTTAACTAATTATATTTTTAGAATAGATTAGGCTAGTTAATACGCCTTAGATTATTGATTTTCCTTAGGAAAATTAGGTGGCCGACTCGCCCGTGAGGTACGTTAGTAGAATTGTCTAAATTTTTAATATAGCTAGTAATCCTGTAGGTAACTACAAATTCTAAGTTTCTAAAATCTTATTATCTTAGCACTAACTTATATAGCGCACGGCCTTAATCTTGTAGGGAAAATAACTTATTTAGCATTAACGTGTTTCCCATGCGAGTGGGCCACCCAAGCGAGTGGGCCAGCCCGATTTACTAGGAAAAATCAAAAAATTTAAGTTTTATAACTCGAGAACTGCTTAATAGAAATGTCTAAAAATTTCACTACTAAGCTGCATCTATATAAATATTATTATTTTAAAAGATTTAAGCTCTAGCATACGTAATCGAGAAGTTATTAAGGAAAAGCTCTTTTTTAGCCCCTGCTATCTAGTATCTCTAGATCTAGATATAGGGGGGCTTAGTAGTTT
>Ga0265798_10000473_pt1 | contig 67163 bp, 55 predicted proteins | sample P3T30metagenome_FD_192430 | JGI IMG/M metagenome (GOLD analysis project Ga0265798, IMG submission 192430) | Plant litter microbial communities from East Loma Ridge, Irvine, California - P3 T30 | ecosystem: Environmental > Terrestrial > Plant litter > Unclassified | place: USA: California... | reverse complement strand
CACAGCATGTTACATCAAATCAGACGGAACCATTGAAAACAAAAGCCATTCTACAGTTGGCTACATCAAAAGTGACGGCACGGTAGAAAATAAAAGTCACAGCACAATTGGTCGTATTAAAAGCGATGGAACGATAGAAAATAAAAGTGGTTCTACTGTCGGATACGTAAAAAAAGATGGAACGGTAGAAAACGGCAGTCATTCAACTATTGGTTACATCAAAGACAATGGAACGGTGGAAAACAGCAGTCACGGTACAATTGGTTATGCCAACGGAATTAAAAAAGAATGGGCAGCGGTCGCTTTTTTCTTCTTTAAAATAGAATAGTCATCAATTTTTCGGAGAAACTTCCGATAAAATATATAAGTTAAAATAGAAAAGAAAGGCTTGGATTTTATAATCCGAGCCTTTTTTGATGATGGATATACGCTTCATTTTAAACAAACTTCTGATTCTTTTTTACTTAACCAACGATCTAATTCAAATAAAAAGCATCTCAGAATAAATTCTGCTGCAACTACTGAATAGGGAGGCTTAAAAACTTTCACAAGAATAAAAAAATAATGAATTTTGTGCTTTCAAATTAAGTGAAGAATCATTTGATTATTAGATGAATAACAAGTACTGCAACTACAGAATGAAGGTGCTAAAAAACTTTTAAATAAGCGAAAAATCAATTTTGAATCTTAAATACAACTAGTAAAATTAGCCCTGAAAGAGAATTCTCGCTCAATTATCAATTTCACATAAAATTAAATTTTCAAAAATATGACAGATTTAGAAACAATATTAAGTTGGTTTCAGACCGCCGATATGCCTACAGAAGAAGAATTTAAGGAAACATTTTCTTCTTTTAGGCTTAAAAACACAAAAATTCCGATTGCAGAAGTTGACAAACTGGAATCATTATTAAATAGCAAAATTAATGCAGATGATTACGTTAAAGACGGTAAAATAAGAGCTGATAAAATTGAAGCTTTGGGACTTACAGAACTGATTGAATCGTCTGAAAAAGATATTTCCGGGTTTGCTGAAAATTCTGATAAATATGAATTTCAACAAAATGATTTTATTGCTATTCCTGATGACAAAGAGAATTTTTCACTATTTATATTTAAAGGTGGGGAGAAAAGTAATAAAAGTAATTATTTACCAACGGGATTGACAAATATCATGATTTCGATGGTTGAAGGATTGCAAATGGTTTTAGATTCTAAATTGAGTAAACCAACAGCAGTTGGAAATTATTTTATAAATCATAATACAAATTCGGGTTATCGGGCAATCAACCCCACAGCCAATTATCTTTTGTTTTGGAATAATACAGATTTTTTATCATCAGATATATACAATAATTTTGGTAAATATGGAATTGGTACGACTACACCAAGCGAAATGCTACATCTAAATAATGGCAGAATAAGAGCAAAAGCAATGGTTTTTGATGAAAATTCTGAAATACTTCCTTATCAAATTACGCATAATAATAGACATTATTATGGTTCCGATTTAACAGGCGCATCAAGATTGTTTATGTATGGGGATTTCGCAGACTATAAAGCTCTGTGGCAAGGCTTTACAGAGCCTGAAAAAACAGAAATTAAAACGTTAATGAATGGAGGTTGGACAACCAACACGATGAGTGTTTACATTTCTTATCCGAGATTTATTAAATCTAATAACCCTGAACCGGCTTTCATCACCTTAATAGGAGCTAATTTGAATTTACCGCCCACTTCTTTTACTATCGAAATATTAAATTCATCCGATACCGTAGTTGCAACAATAGACAATTCTCACGTTTCTTTGACGGATAGTAATAAGCTCAATTTTTGGGATAACACGTTGAAATTATTGCCTTTGGGAATATACAAGATAAGATTATGGAATGGCGCAGCTTATTATATACATAATAATGCTATTGAAATTAAAGATATTATAGATGTTGTTGATTTATCTGATAATGTTTGGACTATAAAAACCTATAACGATAAGCCTTACGACAATATATATACTTTAAATGATAGGGTAAATATAAGTATCGATGTTGATTTTGCTAATAATATGCCTAATAATGGGCAAGCTATGATTAGTGCATTATCTAAGAGTTATGTTACCAACCAAGATAATTTTATTATAAATATAGGATTAACCTGTACTGGAACAAATCCCAACAATGATAACAATTTATTCCCATTAGGTTTAACAACAACGGACACCCCGAATTTATTTACCGATATGTTTATTTGGATGGGGTATTCAGGAAGTAATTATCAAATTAACCAAATAAAAAGTAGTGTAGGAGGCTTTTTCAACGTACCTATATCAACAGAAGCAACTTTATTGATACAAAAACAAGGCTCTAATATAACAGCTGTACTAAGTGTCGGAACGTCAATATTTGTAGGATATACTATTATTGATACTTCGGTTCTTAAAAATATGTATTTCAAAAGTTTATATTTTAGAAATTTCAGTACTAGCCCTAATGGTATTTCCGGTGCATATATCTATAAAATAAACAGTATAATCAAATATTAATTTAACGTTGAGTAAAAGTTAAGTATAAAACCTTAATTTTAACATACGAAAATAAAAAGGCTTGGATTTTATAACCCGAGCCTTTTTTGATGATAGAAATGAAATTTTCTTAATTAAACTTCTTATACTTTCTTTTCCAAACCCAATCAAAATTCATCTCAAAATAAATGCTGCTGCAACTACTGAATAGGGAGGCTTAAAAACTTTCACAAAAATAAAAAAATAATGAATTTTGTGCTTTCAAATTAAGTGAAGAATCATTTGATTATTAGATGAATAACAGTTACTGTAACTACAGAATGGAGGCGCTAAAAAACTTTTAAATAATCAGAATAAAGATGAATTTTAAACTTAAACACACTTGAATTTAGATTAAAAAAATGATTACGTTAAAAAATATAAAGTATCATGGAAGAAAATGAAATAACCACAAAAGAGAACTTAAAAACCTATTTTGAGACAGGTAAATATCCGACAGAAGATCAATTTTCGGATTTTATGGATTCTTATTGGCATAAAGAGGAAAACATACCCAAAGAAAAAATTGAAGGTTTAGAAAATCTATCATTAGATTATGATTTACAATGGTCGCCTACAAATAAAAAGCTTTCATTAATAGACTCTCAAGGAAATTTAGTTTCAGATATTTCTTTACAGACTTTAGATGATGAAGGGACAGACTTAAGATATAATTCTGTTACCTTATCATTAGAACTCTACAATGCAGATAATGAATTGTTGGATAGTATTCCTGTAGCTGATTTTGTAAGAAACGTAGGAACTCAGCTAGTATTAAATTTTAATACTTTACAGTTAAAAGATTCACAAGGTAATATACTGTCAAGTGTTGAATTAAATGTCTCAAACATCAACAATTTACAGACATTATTAGACAGTAAGCTAGAGAAGCCAACCATGACAAGAAATTATGTTGGCAAATGGAATGGTAATAATTTTGTTAACGGAATATTGCAGGATAATGGTATCAGCGCAGGAATAGGAAGTAATAATTACAATAATATTATCTGGGCGATAGATTCTACCACTCAGGCAGCATTAATTGCTCCAAAAATGACTCAGGTACAAAGACTTGCTATCAGTCTTGATGCTACACAAGCCGGAGCAGTTGTATATCAAACAGATGGTTCTGCAGGATATTACTTATGGAACGGAAATTCTTGGGCAACAATGGGAAGTAATATTGCTACATCAGATTTAACGAACTTTCAGTCAAGAACTTTCACTCAAAATGCGGAATTTACCTGGAATACTTTGGGAAATCCTTATTATTTAAAAGGTTTAACGGATATTGGTCCGGATCACGATGATTTTCCAAAAGTACTTAGGTTAAACCCGACAACGAAGCAGGTAGTAGAAGGGGATGCTTTTGTTGTAACAATACCGGATAATTTACCAAATCCTGCTACACCAAGTACACAGACATTAAACATAGTTCATACTTACACAAACACTCCTACAGCATTAAATACAAATGTTGAGGCTTTAAACGATTTTATTATGAATATAGGTAATTTACAATTTACTTCATTAACTGCTGATGATTGGAATGTAATAAATGCAACAAATAATGATTCTTCTTATATGGATGAAAATTCAGGAATAATACTAAGATGTTTTAACTCCAGTGCATTTAATAATAGAGAGGTAATGGCTTGTGCTTATCCCAATTTAGTATTACCTAATAATAAAAACTGGGTATTCAATATAGGGTGTACCGTAGGAGCTCATTATGCATCTCATATGGGAGTAGTAGGAATTGCTACAAGCAATGCTACAAGTAATGTAGGAATGATACAGGGTTTTTTATCTTCTTTATCTGCGGGTTGGAGTAGCTATAATTGTCTGAATTATATAGAAAGTGCTGATGTAACTTCCCCTGCTGAAAATACTTTTGTTAAAACGAATAACAATATTTTAATATTTACAAAAGTTGGTAATATACTCAATACTACGGTAAGAAGTGGTAGTTATTATAAGTCATTGAATATAGATGTTACAGGTATAAAATCATTTAAACCTTTATTAAACCTTGTTAAAAAGGGATGGAATGACGGGAGTAATTCTTGTACATCTGATTTTGGAATGTATTATATACAGCCTTAAAATATAAAACTTAAGTTTCCAAATTAAAGTCATTCGCTTCACTTACTGTAACTACAGGATATCAATGGCAAAAAACTTTCAAATTTGAAAGAGAAAGATGAATTTTGGACTTTAAATTATGAACTACAAATAGGAGGAAAAGTAGCTGTAAAAGTAAAAAATATTATGGACGAAAAAAATAAATTAACCACAAGAGAGCAACTAAAAACCTATTTCGAAATAGGTGATCGGCCTACCGAAAATCAGTTTGCAGAGCTTATAAACAGTTATGCGCATTTAAGTGAATTTAATTTTGGGCTATCAATAAGACCGTCCGCAACTACTTCTTTTAAATTCTATCATTTTTATAAAGCAGATAATGTAATGAATTCTGGAGCTGGACATAAAATAGTTGAAAGTTTACCTGATGTTGATCCTAAAGAAATAGAAGGTTATTCACATATTTTAAGCCGAATTGTATATTATAAACATCTTGATGTAAAACTTGTAGGTGACATCGATATAAAAAAACATCAGCCAAAAATTATAATAGAACGCTATAAACAGAGAAAAAAATTACCAAACGGTTATGTAAAACCTGCAGGATTTTATAAAGAAAAAATGGCTGATGCAAAAAGATGGAATAGAAAATCAGAATATATTATAGGGAGCAAAGAGACCATTGTAGATATCGAGCCGATACATTATTTCAGGCCTCATTCCAATTATAAAGAGTTTTTACCTTCAGGAAGCATTAATAAATCGGAGTCTTTTAAATATAATCACAGGAAACCTTTTGCTGTCGCACAAGCAATATTAGAAATAAATATTAACGGAATCATCTATAAATCCCGTCCTGTAGGAATGAAAATTATTTTAGGCTCTTCTGGCACATTCGATGCCATCAATTTTGTATTCCATTAAAATATGAATAATAAATAAACACTAATACCTGAAAACTTATGGAGCATAGATTGTATTTTTTAATGATGATCTTAATTCAGACAGGCAGTTATTAATGGGATGAACCTTACTTTTCTGAATATTCAATAAAGTGTAGGATTTTCTTTTGTGAGAGACTCTGGTTTGATACGATCAAACTATAATTTTTAGAGACTTTCCTTTTGTGAGCAGCCTTCTGATTAAGGTTTTACAATTATTTCAGGTATACTTAATAATCATTACAAAATCTACAAGATACTCTATTCTTACCATACCAAATTTTCAAATTTATTTAAACCCAAATTTCCAACACCATGACAGATTTAGAAACAATATTAAGTTGGTTTCAAACCGGCGATATGCCTACAGAAGAAGAATTCCAGGAAACATTCTCTTCGTTCAGGCTCAAAAACACAAAAATTCCGATCGCAGAAGTTGACGGACTGGAATCATTCTTAGGCGGAGATGAAGGCGGAACATGGACATTCCCAGAACCTGTAGTTCCAAAATCAGAAGAAACACCACAATCATAAAAATAAAACATGGCGAAATTTAGAGAAATAATAGTAAAATCGATTGATGTACAATCCGGAACTTATTTAAACATTGTTGACGAAACCAAAAATATCACTGCCTTAGATATTTACCTAGTTCCAAAAGAAGGCGGTGAGCATGAAAGATATGTTGTTGATAATAATGGATTGACCTCTAAGCAATCTGCCGGAGTTGTCGGTAATTTCATCCCAATGGAAGGAATAAAGCCCAATAATGGAGAAAGGATTTCAGGTGTTTTATATCAAAGTGATGTTGCTATTAATGATGGTAATACTGGAACTTACAGGATATACAGTGGAGCACCTTATAATGGATATGTGCAAAAAACACAATCTAACATTAATGTAGGTGGAGTTTTGTTTGATGCTGAAAACACTTTTACGACGTCTGGTAAACGACACAGCAGTGCCGTGAGTAAAGAAAATGGTGATTATAGCATTTTATATACTCAGTCGATGGTTCATGATGTAGATAGTGCAAATTACCAAGTTAATTTGCATAATTATGTTGGTGGTCAAAGCGTAAATGGCCAGTTTCAAATGACAGATGAAGGCGTTGTAATGAATTTCTCTAATAGTACTGTTGACACAGGTTTTACTTTGGAATCATCAGGTTTTAAAATCAGTGGTATTACTAATGCACAAGGCGATTCAACCTTCACACGCCAATTAGTTCAAAAAGAAAATGGCTTGATAGGATATGAACCTAAAAATTCTTCTAAACCCACATTATATCCTAAAGTAGATATAGTAGAATATAGCGAAGATGAAACTCATTATTTGATGAAAATAACTGTTAGTAATGTAGATGATTCTACTTATGGAACAAGTGACACAGGTATTTTTAATGTTTCAACAGGTGGTACTTCTGCTCTTATTGATGCGATAGATGTTGATGCCACATTTATTGGTTCAACAGAATATGCATCTTCTCCTGCTCCAAGTATTGGGCAATATAATAGAATATGGGGTTACTCTTTTAATGTGAAGTTTCCAAAAAACAGCAATACACATCCTTTTTGGAAAGAAGATAATCGTGCTATTACAGTTGTATTCAAAGGGAGAGATATTGCAGACGGACAGGGTAATTCACCTTATAAACCAAGAAGATACGGTTCAGATACTAAATTAATTAAACTTGTAAAACCTAATTTAAAAAAGATAGATAATACTATTCCTAATGGTGTAGGAGATGCTACTTACACAAGACAATTAGTTCAAAAAACAGATGGAACAATTGGTTGGGTAGCTAGACCATTAGTATTAAAAGGTAATCAGTTTATAAGAGAAGGAGGTTATACTGCTGATTATAATATAGCAGAAAGCTTTACAAATAATAATATAAAACATACAGGAATAGGAGATACTTCAAACCCTATAACAGTAAGAGTACATCCAGGAGCACCTAATTATAGTGAAACAAAAGGATATTGGATATTTACAGTAAATCAAATAGTAGTTACTATGGAAGGAGCATGTCCTACTTGTTATCAACAAGTAGTTTACAAAGATGGAACTGGAGCACCTTTAATTAGTGGAACTAAAATTCTTATTGCAGCAGGATCAGCAATATTTGTAGTAAGTGGAATAATGTATATAAAATAAAATAATATGATAGCAATAATGTTGGAAGTTACACTGGTCAAACGTTTTTTGAGGTTATAGGTAATAAAGCATTTGTACACATTAATGTGATATCGTTATAGATACCTGCTAACTCTTTAATTCAGTTTTATTCTCCAGAGCAAACTCAATTTCTAACAACCAGAAAAAAAGTGCTTGCTGCGAATAATACTACTGGTCTTACGCAAGAATTAGGACTTTATACAACAGGCTCAGGACTTGGATTTTTACTTGAAAATACTTCAGATGCACTCGGTGTTTTTCGGCTTGATGACACTGTTGTATTTTATATTTCAGAAGAAGTTCCAGTTTAACAAATAATAACAATAAAGTCTCAGTTGAAATATACTGAGACTTATTTAAAAAAATAAAAATATAATAACATTTTTGGGATTACGATAATTTAATATAAAAACAATTTAAAATAAATAAAAATGATTGCAATAGAATCAAACAAAAATCTAAACTTTTTATTAAAAGAGATGAAGAAGAGTAAATTTTAAAAAAATAAAAAAGACTAAACCAATGGAGGCAAAAAAAATACAAAAACTATTTACTCATTTAGAAAATACGATTACCTGGCGTATAAATAATCCTGCAGAAGATTTTAGTACAGGAGCACCTGAATTTAGAACCAGTGACCATGAAGGCTTTCAATTAGGAGACTATATTTCAGGCAAAGAACTTGCCCATCAGGAAGTCATTATTCTGTTAATGGCTTTATTACCAAGACTGGACCCGGCATTACTGAAACGCATTTATTTGGAGTTTCCCAACAGTATACTGTTTGATTTTTGTTCAGTCAATGATAATGGCAGGCTCTTTTATCCTACAATTCAAACAGTTCAGTATATTCTGGGCGGCGATAGCATTGCAGAAAGATTGAAAACATTGGATTATTTCAGTCCCGGCTCTGTCCTGGTTAAAGATGAAATTATTGTTTTTCCCAGCTCAGGACATGATCATACACCTATGCACAGCCAGATAAGTGTTCATCAGGAAGCTTTTAACACGATAGTTTTCGGATCAGAATTATTGCCGAAAATGAGCAGTGATTTTCCGGCAGAACAATTGCACACCCGCCGGTCCTGGACAGATTTGATACTCCCAAAAGATACACTTTATGAGCTTCAGAGTATTGAAGCCTGGTACAACAGCAGCCAGATTCTTATGGAAGACTGGGACATGCAGAAAAAACTCAAACCGGGTTTCAGGGTGCTGTTTTACGGTGACCCGGGAACAGGTAAAACACTTGCAGCCAGCCTTCTAGGAAAATATACTGAACGTCCTGTTTTCAGAGTTGATGTTTCTATGCTGGTTTCAAAATACATCGGAGAAACAGAAAAGCAATTGGCGAAATTATTTGACAAGGCAGAAAATAAAAACTGGATCTTATTTTTTGATGAGGCTGATGCTATTTTCGGAAAACGAACCAATGTAAGAGATGCTCACGACAAATATGCCAATCAGGAAGTTTCTTATTTATTACAGCGAATAGAAACTTTTTCCGGGCTTATCATTTTGGCATCCAATTTCAAAAATAATATGGACAAAGCCTTTACACGACGATTTCATAGCTGCATAAAATTCAATAATCCCAAATACGAAGAACGCCTGCGTATCTGGAAACACAATTTGCCTCAACAATTACAGCTTGAGCATATTGACTTGGAACAAATTGCCAGACGATATGAACTTACAGGATCTAATATTATGAACGTAATACAGGATGTAAGCTTAAAAGCGATTGCATTAAAAGATCCTGAGTACAAAGTAAGTGTAGACATGTTACTAGAAAGTATCAGAAAAGAATATGTGAAAGAGGATAAAATATTCTCATAGAACAACTCTGTCAGTTCAGGTATTTTCTTTATAAGATGAAGGGAAAATGTATGGGGAACTTTATAAAATTACTCTTTCTGAACTTCTGCCGGACACAACTTAATATTCCACGGAAATTCTTTAGAAGATAAAAATCGGAAAGACGAGAGATTTAAATTCATTTACTTATTAAAAACTAAAATTCATGAAAACTAAAATTCTGCTGCTGATGATACTCAGCGGCCTTATATTGAATTGCTGTAAAAGCAAACATAAAATTACAGCCGTTTCCAAAGAAAATAAACAGGAAACTGAAAAAGTACAGGTTGATTCCTTGGGCCTGCAGAGCTCAGAATCTGCTCAAAGTGCGTCTGCCGGTATTTCTTTCAGGGAAAAGATAAATGAAGTATCCGGAGATATACTGATTAGAGGGAAAACTGAGATATCCAATCCTTTTGTTTTTCATAATGTTCTGGGAAATGATACCATCCAGAGTATTTCCATTATGGGAAATGCGGAATATTCAATCAGTAATCATTATACAAAAACTGATAATAAGAAATCAGAGGTCAGAAAAGAAAAACGTACAGATATTTCTCAGGATTTAACTCATAGCGCTGTTTTAAAAGAAAAAACTAAAGAAAGTGCCTCATCGGTTTCTAAAGAAGAAAAAACAGTAAAAACAGCCGGATTTCAGGCAGGAACCTGGATTGTAATTACAGCTGTTGCCGTCTTTCTAATATTCATCTTTTTCACCTATAAATATTTTAAGAAATGAAAACATCACAAAAAGGGAAAAACCTGATTCTGTCATTTGAAGGTTTCAGTTCTGAACCTTATCTGGATTCAGCCGGTATTCCGACAATCGGCTATGGAAATACCTATTATCCGGGCGGTAAAAAAGTAACGATGAAAGATCCTGCGGTCAGCAGAGAAAAAGGAGCCGAATTATTTTCCTCTGTTTTACCAACTTACGAGAAAATAGTTAACCGGAAAGTTAAAATTGCTCTTACCCAAAATCAATATGATGCACTGGTGTCACATACGTACAATACAGGAGGATCTGATACTTTGTTTTCTTTAATCAATAAAAAAGCAAATTCAGAAACCGTTAAAGATTGGTTTACTTCGAGATACATTATGGCCGGAGGTAAAGTTCTGAATGGTCTGATAAGACGCAGAAAAGCAGAGGCTGATTTGTTTTTTTCGAAATAGGATTTCTCATGCTTTCTAAATTTTTATACTCAAATAAAGAATGAAAAAGAAAATTTAATTCAATAAGAAATAATTTATAAATCATTTGAAAGCAAAGGAATTGAAGCTAATAAAAAAGTAAACAATTAATTGATTAAAAACAAAATTGTGATAAAAAAAAAGAACCCGAACCTAATTTAAAGTAATCATGGCAGTACCGTTATCAACAATATTCAGCTGGTTTGAAAAGGGTGATAGCCCTACACAATATCAATTTCAGCAGACCTTTTCTTCATTCCGCCATTCAGACGAAAAAATCAGGATGGATGATGTGGTGGGCTTAAATGAGGCTTTTCAGAAAATACTGACTTCCATAGGTTTTACAGATCATCTGGAAGATGAAAATGCGCATCATTTGGTGCTGGCAAAACTTAATGCCTCCAACCTTACTGCTGCCAACGTAGACGAATGGAAAGAAAAATTACAAATCAATTTAGCCGCTACTATAGACGGGGCTGAAGAAACCGGGAATGTCTATACAAAATATCAAATCGAGGACATCGAGAACAGGCTTCAGTCTAGAGATGATGAAATACTTGAGCGTATTGATCAAATCAATAATAGGCTGGCCTCTGATGACGTAAATCTTAATGAATTTAAGGAAATCGTACACTATATCAAAGAAAACAGGGAACAGATAGGATTGCTTGAAGAGATGATTATCAGAAGCGGTTCAGATAATAAAATCAACCTTGTCGGAAGCTATTCAAACTGGGGTACGGTCACTTATCAGAATCAGTTTAATGATCTGGTGTATGATAAAATTAAGAATATCGAAGATGCAGCAGGTTCCGGAAAAATCAAGCATGAAGAGCGGGTTAGGGGTGACTCCAGGATAAAACATGATCTTAATACATTAAGCTTTGTGGTCGATGCCTACGATACCGTTACAATGTTTACAATGCCCCTTAAGGTGAAAAGAATAGACGCAAATACTATTGAAGTGCTGTTTGATTCAATTCCACCGAATACAATTCAATTAACCATTAAAAAAATATAATTATGGACATTAAATACGCTTATTATCGAAGCTCTGTCGGATACAAAATAGAAGGGAAGACAGACAATGACATTTTAACAGCCGCCGGTGGCACAAGGTCAATCAGTTCTTTTTGGCATGACGGGAATTTAAATCCGTCAGATTATGTGCCAAAGACACGAACTTTAACAATCAACGGTATAGCTTTTGATTTGTCGGCCAACCGGTCGTTTACAACGCCTGACACGGTTACCCGTTTAAAAGGTGGCACATCCGGTTCTCTTGTATCCGGGGATGTCACTCTGGCAGCAGGTGCTAATATGGCGATTAGCCAGACCGGAAATACCATTACATTAGCTTCTACGGATACTACCTACAGCGCAGGTAATGGTCTGACATTGGCAGGAACTACATTTTCTTTGCCGGTCACTACTTCAGGTACGGGGAATGTGGTTACTGGGATCGTTCAGACGGCCAACGGAATAACAGTGAATCTGGGTTCTATGCCCACCTCGGCAGATTTGGCTACTTATATCCCATTATCGCAAAAAGGTACAGCGAATGGAGTTGCTGCATTGGACGCGTCCGGGCAGGTGCCTGCATCTCAGCTGCCATCTTATGTGGATGATGTTTTGGAAGGCTATTATAAAACGGCTGACGGAAAGTTTTACAAAGAATCGGCATATACCAACCTCATCGTTGGTGAAACCGGTAAAATTTATGTGTCTCTTGATACCAATAAAACGTATCGGTGGACGGGAACAACCTTTGTTTATATCACCTCCGGGGCTGTAGATTCTGTAAATGGATTAACGGGTGTTGTAGTCTTAAATAAATCCCATGTCGGCTTAGCCAATGCCGATAATACAGCAGATGCAGCAAAAAGTGTTCTTTCTGCTACAAAATGGACAACGGTACGAAACATTACGCTTTCCGGAGTTACCGCGACGGCACAAACTATTGACGGTTCCGGAAATGTCGCAATCCCTGTTACTGCTGTTCCCGCAACATTATTAACAGGAACTGCAGCAGTAAATACTACCGGATCAGCGGCAAAACTGACAACAGCGAGAACAATTTCTGCTACAGGTGACGGAACTTGGAATGTTACCTTTGACGGTTCGGCAAATGTTACTTCAGCATTGACGCTTGCTGACACCGGTGTAGCTTCCGGAACTTATAATCAGGTAACCGTTGATTCAAAAGGTAGAGTTACGGCTGGGGCTACTGTTGTAAAATCTTTTACAACATCAATCTCCGGAACAGCAACCGTTACCCATAACCTGGGCACCCGGGCCGTTGAAATTAATATGTACGATACCGTGACATTTTACCGTATATACGGAAGAGTTAAGATCACCGATACGGCAAAAATTGACGTAGAATTTGATTCTACACCACCCAATCCGATATCAATTACTGTTACAAGAACAGATATATAATGGACACTAATTATTCTTACTTCAATACCGCCAAAGGCTACAGAGTCGTTGGCGGTACTGCCGCACAATTTCTTAAAGCAGACGGTTCTGTGGATTCTAATGCCTATCTTCCTTTGTCAGGAGGTATAATGACAGGAACTATTAATTTCGATGGTGGCGAAATTATTTTTCAAAGGTCTGGTGTTAATAGAATAACAACCAATTCAACTTCTACCTATATTTCAGGAGATAATGGTTTAGTAGTTGTTAGACCGGGAGGAAATTTAGTAACAACCGGGCAGGTATTATTTAATAAAAATAATACTTCTCAGTATACAGATTCGCATAATATATTGCTGGGCACTCAAACAAGTTTTGGCGGATCAATATTTCATACGGCCGTTGCAAGTGCAGTTTCGGGATATGGCGTTTGGCTGAATTATAATCTTCAATGGGATGGAACCAATTTTATTCAACCAAGAGGCTCGGTAGGCTCTTATGGATTCACAGTTAATAATCACAAAGGTTTCTCTTTTAATTATGCAGCTTCTGGAGGAACTAACGGATCAGCTACAACATTAACGGAAGTAGCAAGTTTAAATGGTTTAGGAACATTTTCAACAACCACAGTTGATGTGAAAACATTACAACTTCCGTATGCTGCAAAATCAATAATAAGGTTTGGTGGGGCTAATAATGAAAGAGTTCACCATAAGGTATTCAATGATTCGATTGTTACACCACCGACCGGTATTTTATCATTTAGTATAATACCTCCGAGTGCGTCAGCAACTATGTTTGATATTACTATTAAAATACATGCTTATGGAGGTGCAGTTGCAGCTGAGATCAGATTAACTTTTTATAGGCAGGTGGCAACAGCAATTAATGCAACAGCAGGTATGTCTGGAAGTATTTGGGCAAGCGAGGGGTTTAATACAGAAATAGTAAATGTTGGTTTCGATCCGGCAGGTAAAATGGTTATTAATATTGGTGATTCAACTATTGCATGGGGTACTTACCTATCTTATGAAATAGAAAGAATGGAAACCAAATATACCGGGGGTGGGCAAGACTGGGCTAATGGTTGGAGTGCTTCAATTATTACTGATACAACAGATTGGAGTTTAGTTAAGATTCCTTTACAAAGAGTTGCAACAAGAGGTTGGGTTACACCTCAATTAACTGCGATGGATGCTAAATATCCCTTGAGAGGACTATTTGGGGGTAATACCAACTCTGTAAGATCACTGGACACCAGAAACGTCAACCCGCTTCCGTCTACTAATTTACAATCAGGGGTCTGGTTTGATTTTAAAACCAGTTCTGTAATAGGACTTACAGGGGCCGGTGTTTACTCAGGGGTTATTACAATGGTTCCTTTCAGCGATAATTCAGGAAACATCAATACAGCATTTAGATTGGCTCAGAGTGCAGGTAAAATGTTTTTCCAGAATTATACGGCAGCTGCTACGTGGGGTCCGCTGAATGAGTTTGTACATACAGGAAATATGGCTTCAATATTGGCTAATTACTGGACTAAAGCTACATCAGGAAGTTATGTGGGAATAAGTGCTTCAACACCCTTTGCTGTACTTAATGCCAGTCAGGCTCAAAATATATATGCTGGAGGGTTACTAATTTCAAACGTATATTCAGATTCATCCAATCTCCCCGCTAATGGTATCTACTCCAAAGGCACTATTAGTACAGAATCGCATGGTGATTCGTCACAATGGTTTGCTGCATTTGGGTATGGTAACCATGCTAATGCTGGATACGCCACCAACGCTCAATTACTAAACTATTATACCAAAAATGAATCTTTTGGTTTATTTGTGGGATTAAATGTAGTTCAAACAATAAATAGTACTAAAACATTCAGTTCATCACCAATTGTTCCAAACGCCACTCTGAACAGTCACGCTGTTAATCTGGGGCAGGTAAATGCTAATTTTGCTGCCAGGGATGGGGCAAATGCAACATCAGTATGGCGAAATGGTGCTTATGGTCTGATTAATAACCCTACAATACCCGATAGGACAAAAAATAGCGCCGGTGATTCAGACTTAATTAATGCTACATACGGTGATGTAATGGGAATGATTAATTCATCTGGAACAAATCTCGGTAATCCATCGGGAGATTGGTATCATCGTATTAAGATGCTGCATAATAATTCCGCTGGATATTATACAGAAATTGCTGTACAAATGACTGGTGGTTCCAGTTTGTGGTTCCGTAAATATGAAGATGGTGTATTTCAAGGCCCAAATAATGGATGGAAAAAAGTCGCTACTACAGAAGAACTTGAGGACTTTATTAAAACGCCTTCAGGAGCGTCGGTGATTATAAGCGGACAGGATTTAAATGACGTAAAAAAATCAGGATTTTACAGAGGTATTGATCTCATAAATGCACCTTCTAATGGTTGGTGGTTTGTAAGTGTTGAGGGGCACGATGATGCATGGTGCAAACAGACAGTGACATCTTATGGAAGCAATAATGCAATTAATGTAACTTATCAGAGGGTGTTAAAAAACTGGGTCTGGACAGCCTGGAAAGAAATCACCACCGGCGGAGGAATTATTGTTGATCCGGTTAACGGCCACATGGGGTATGGTGGTGTTGACCCAACAGCTTCCCATAATCATTATTTTAACGGAACAATCCGTGTTAATCAAGGGATATATTCAGAGTCTTCCAACGGGAATGATGTAATATATGCCGGCAATGGCGGTTTCTATCATCTGGATGAAGAAATAAGACAGGAAGATAAGGTGATAAGGCTTACACCATTCGACAGAGTGTTTTCAGGCACCAATAATACTTTCGCAACGAGAAACCGGGTAGTGAAAATTACACTTACAGATGGCGGTATGATTATAATGGATGAATTTTTTGTTAATCAGGTGATTACGATAATGAATATCAGTGGTGATTATGCAACCTTTATTGTAAATAACACGCCAATTAAAGTAAAGATAAACCCTAAAAGCAGTGCAACATTTTATGTTAACAGTGAAAACAGGATGGTGATGGTGCGTATGGATCATGATTATTGCAGTATTCTCGGTTAGTAAAGAAATAAAACATTAATACAGAACTGAATTTCGGCAGTGAATCTGGCATAAAAAAGAAGTTGGATGTCTTAAACAGAAAATATTCATTTTAGAGTTTTTTCTGGTATGCCGGAATTGCAATGGTTGTCTGGGAAATAATAAAACTATTAATTAAACATACTTTTCAAATGAAAATATCCAATGACTATGCATGGTTGGGAACGTTACAGGATGCGCCAATTATGATTAAAGAAGCTGTAAAGCTGGGGAAACTGAACACCGATGAAATTCCCGGACCAAAATCTAATCCGGAAATTTTAAAACTTGCTGAAATTGCCGGCGTACGGAATATTTATAAGAATGATGACGTTGCCTGGTGTGCCGTTGCTCAGTCAGCGATCTGCATTCTGGCTAATAAAGATATTCCTTTTACGGGCTACGACCGTTTAAGGGCTGCAAGCTTCCTGAAGTTCGGAACGTCTGTGGCAGACCCTGTTTTGGGTGATGTTTTGGTTTTTACCAGATCAGGCGGGGCCCATGTCGGTATGTATGTTGGTGAAGATAAAGACTGTTATCATGTTGTAGGTGGAAACCAATCTAACCAGTATAACGTTGCACGCTTATTAAAAACACGATTATCCGGGGCAAGAAGACCAAACTATAGCATAATGCCGAAAGCGGCTAAAAAGTACTTTCTTTTACCTACAGGCAAAGTAAGCTCAAACGAAGCTTAAATTTTTAAAAGCTTTTTCGGAATGGAGTGGAGATGCTTTATTTGTAGTTGTTTGAATAAATCAATAGTATAATTTCTGCAGATTTTAGATTTTGCCCTGTGAATTCATCTTTCTATTTTAATCAATAATAAAGGTCCATTATATTCTGTTAAAGTTCCTCTTAATATAATATCTCCGTTAAGAGAATTCTTAAACCTTTCAATTTATCTTTTCAAATGCAGCATTTTTTATCGAACTGCTGCAAATTCTACTACATACCAAAAGGCAGGAACTGCGCAAAGGTTGTAAGCACTGCATTAATTTTTGCTTATCCTGCTGGAGTAAATATTCTGTTTCTTGGTGAGTGGATGTTTAGTTTTTTAATTGTCAGATGGTTATGAATTGAAATCTTCTGAAGAGTATAGAACCTGTTTAGGACGATCAGTTTATGAACAATATAGAATTTTGCCAGTTATTATTTTTTATCAAGATTAATTTTCAACAATCAAATGAATACACCATTAAATACAATTTTCAGTTGGTTTCAAAGTGGAGATTTCCCGACAGAAGCACAGTTTAAAGCAACATTTTCATCTTTTTATCACAAGTCTTACCCTATCCCTATAGAAAGTATTGAAGGATTTGAAGAAATTTTTCAATCATTTGCCAGTGCAGATGCGTTGCAGAAGCATTTAATGGATTCTGAGGCTCATTCTGACTATTTGGTTCTACGTAACGGGAGTAATCTAACCTCAGCTGAGGTTGATAGCTGGAAAAATAAACTGGAAATTGACCATATGGGTACAATTGACAGTTCTTATCAATTGGGTAATGTATACACTAAAATACAGTCTGATGGTTTTGTTGATGAATTAAAAGAATCAGACAACGATTTAGCATTCGAGATAGGAAAGATTAAAGAGATATTGTTATCCAGTGATCTGGCTTTAGATGAACTTCAGGAAATAGTGGCTTTCATTAAAAAAAACCGTGCAGATATTGAAGCCTTAAAAGCTGTTTCACTAGAGGAAACAAAGGAAGATAAAGTAAAGCTGTTACTTGATTATGATTGGCTGAACAGCCCTAAAAACCAGCAGGAATTTAATAGGCAGATCTATGATAAGGTTTTGTCAATCTCACAGACACCTACAAGTGCAATGGTACAGGTCACGGGAAGTACTGTATTTCCTAATATCTTCGAAACGGAAAACGTAATCATTCAGGCCCGGGATAGTGTTACAGGTAAAAAAATAAATATTGACGATTACGCAACCAACCAAACCATAGAGATTAACATGTTGGGCGAAACCGTTAATCCAATTAATATTCTCATTTTAAAAGTTAAACCATAAAAAATATAAAAACCATGAATAATAACGCAGTAATAAGTAATAACGCACATCAGGATAATTTTTTTGGGGAATTAAAACGTACCCGTTTTCATCAGTTTACTTCACTCCCCAGCACAGATGGCGTTCCTGCCGGTTGGATAATTGATTATAATGGACAGTTGCATCAATGGAACGGAACCGAATGGGTAAATTTGGCTCAAAATTATGTACATCCTGATTATCCGCTTACAAATAATCCGTTCCAGACAGATCAGACAAGCGGGCTTCTGTTGTTAAGCCAGATACTGACCAACAGTTCCGGACATATTATTAAAATAGCAGGCCGAAACCTCACCAATGCAGATATTGTCTCTATTTTCCTGAATGATGCAGTACAGTCAGGTACCTTTACATGGTCATCAAATAAGATTAAAACTTATATTGAAAACCTATTGGGGCAAAGCCTTACAGGAGCACTGATTTATCAGCCGGGAGGTTATATCCCTTCTGCCGTTGAAGGTTCAATGGCAGCTCCTTTACCCATTACAGCAGCTACCCTTAAGACAGGTATGGTATGGGTGATTACTGCAAATGGATGGGTGGGCAACAACCCTGTTTCTATTGGTGATCATCTTATTGCAAATGTTGATGGTGCTGCAAATGTACCTGCAAATTACCAGATTATAGAAAAAGGAATTCCGGACATCGTGGATGCTGCAGATTCGGTGAAAGGACTTATTCAGATCGCTACAGATGTTGAAGCTGTTGCAGGGGTTAATGCGATTAAAGCAATGACTCCAAAATCTACAAAGGCTGTTTTGGATGCAAAAATTAAATCTAAAACATGGCAGATCGGAGACGGTTCTTCCGTTACTTTTCCAATTACCCATACGTGGAATACGTGGAATGTCGATTATACCTGTTATCGTAATGCTGATAACAGAAAAATAAATGTAAGCTGTGTACCTACATCTGCAAATGATGTACAAATTGATGTTTTAGCACCGCTTACCCCGAATGAATACAGAATTACCTTAACTGCAAGATTAGATTAATGATTGCTCCTGAATATTTTAATAATCACATTGCGGTAGAAGGTGAAATAATTGTGAAGGGAGTTCCCAACGATACAGGCTTTGTGTTGGTTTGGAACCATGTAACAAAAAAGATAGGCAGAAGAACACATGCGGAAATAATTTCTGATTTAGGTTTGGCCACCGTTTCCAATTTAAACGGCTATGTAACCCTAAGCACTCCTCAAAATATTATTGCAGATAAAAACTTTGAGCAGGGTGCCAGAGTAATCATATCTGGAAATGAATCAAACAATACACAATCATATGCTATTTCTGCAGGTGTAAATACAATTGTATCAGGATGGATTCATTCTTTTTATGGTAATAATTGGAAAGTCGGATTAAAACGAGGCTCAAATGGAGGGCCATCAGACGTAAAATATGCCTATTCGTTTTCGCCTAACGGTAATGATTATGATGAACAGTTTGCTATTGATGCCAATACGGGAAATCTGGAAATTAATGGTGCAATAACCAAATTAAAAAATAACACTCGAACTTTTCATAATGTTTATCAGGGGTATGAAGATAATGTAGGGTTTACAGGAGTTCTGGCTATAAAATTCCCACAGGTTAATGCTGCCCAAACCATGTTTATGGTGGATATTAATCTTTATGGTTACAACCAAAGCTATTTAGGGAAAGTGCAGGTTTCTTTTTATAAATATTTTAATAGCATAATAACAACTGGTTCTAGAGCTGTACTTAACGTAAGTGACACTTTTCCTACAGATATAGTTAGGGTTGGAATTGACGGAGCAGGATTGATTTCTATTTGCTTTGGAGATCACATGACTTTTTGGAACGGTTATATAGGAATTCAGGTTGAAAGGGTTCAGACTCAGTACGGAGTGTACAATGAGGACTGGAGCTACGGATGGACTCATACTTTAGAAGATGGCCAGTTTATAGGTTACCCGGTTTTAACCAACATCATTGCAGATAGGATTGCTACAAGAAATTTCGTCGTTAACAGCGCTCTAAATGACTATTGGAAGAAAAACAATGTAGGAGGCAGTTACTGGAGTTTGGAATCTGATAGAGATGTTGCTTTATTAAACAATAATCAGGCTCAAAGAATTTTAACGGGTGGATTGCTTGTGTCCGGAAGTTATTCTCATTCAAACTTAGTTCCCAATCAGGGTGCTTACATCAATGGGATTATTAAAACCGGAACTCATTTTGAAGGGGTTGGTTTTTATAACAATGGTTTAGCAGGAGCTCAAATAATAAACTCAAATTCTAACACATTATATATTGGTAACCCGGCAATACCCACTCTATATATAGAATCAGCAGATTCAGAAATATACCATAACAAAGCAGGGCACGGCGCAGGCAATATCTGGACTTCACATAATTTTAATCCTAATCATTATATTCCGACTTCTCATCCATTATATAATATTAGTCAAAATGATATAAATAATTGGCTGGGATATACAGGGTATTATGATGATAGAATTATCGAGCCTAACCAGACAGCCGTGCAAAAATTAAGATTTGGGTTCACTTCATGGGATAACAATAATGGTTATCCGTATGCTGATTATATCCACTTTGGCGGGTATCAGGATAGTTCCGGCGGAAATCAGAATCTTATAGTGATAAACAAAAGTACATTTGGAATAAGACAATATCAAGGTCTGCATCAAAGTATAAGTTCCTACTCAGATTATGCAGATTATTTTCATACGGGTTCCCCAATAGATTACCCTACAGATGTTTTAACAGATATTATTAAAGTAGGGAGTCCGGCATGGGCAAAAAGACACCTCCTTAGGAGAAGTTGGAATCCCGTTTACGGAGACTATTCCGAAATCAATGTTCCGGGATCAGCTGATAATTCAGCTTCATTTATTTTAGATCAAGAGGGTAGAGGTTACCTTAAAGGCAATTTAATTTGGCATTCAGCCAATTTTAATCCGGCAAACTATTATAATAATCAAAGAGGTTCAATATCAAACCAATCTGAATTATTGCCAACAGGATCACAATGGATATCTACGGGGAATTCTGGCAGTAATTTCGATGGAGAATTAGCCAATAAAACCATTGAGGGCACTTTTACTAACTTTAATGCCTATCACGACGGAAAGAATTTAGGTTTTACTTTATTTGCAGGCACTTCTACAGATCAGGGTATTTATTACAAAACATGGTATAGCGGAGGACAAACTGAATGGAGAAGATTAATTGATTCCAAAGATATTTTAAGCTATACAACCCAAGCAAATCTAAATGCTCAATTATCTGCTTATGCTACCTTAGCAGGCGTACAAACTTTTACAAATACTACAAGTTTCTCACAAAGCCCTGCTGTACCAAATGGAACGTTAGGAACTCATGCTGTTAATTTGAATCAATTATTATCTGTTGCCCTGCCGTATTCTTGGAACTGGAGTGGTTCTCAGGCGATATTAGATAGAAGAATAATCGGAGAATTAGCATGGAAGAATTATGGTAATGGACACACCATTTTTGATGCTTCAAGCAGCCTTGCACCTTGGGGAGCTTCTATATCAAATACTGATGCTCAAATTCCCTGGTCTCCGTCTTATCCTACTTTGATGGGAGGCAATGGCTCAGAAACCTATGGCGTGAGAGTTGATAGCGCGAGAGTCGCTGACAGTATTCAAGGTTACAGCGTTTCAGATTTTACGAAAGCAGGAGGCGTTAATTTATTCCCTAATTCGCCTAATTTCAGACTGGGGGCAAATGATTATTTGAACAGTGATAACTCTGTATTAGGCCAGATCACTGTGTTTGGAACAGCGAACTGGAACGCTTATGCTTCAAGTGTGATAAAAGAATATACTTCCGGAGCATATCTTACTTTTCAGATCGAAGTTTTGCATAATGATACAGAACCTAGAAATTTCACTCAGTATTTCTATTATCCGGGCGGTACTCTAGCGACAATACATACAGCAGTACCTCCAAATGTTTGGACTAAAATTTATACATCCGGTAAAACAGATGCCATTGGAGGGATATTAATTGGTGTCGCTTCTTCTGGGATGCCGGCAGGAACTGTTGTTAAATACCGTAATATTCAAGTTGAAGAAAGTAGGGTAGCTTCAACGTACAGACCTGCTCTGGAAGACAGTAATATAAACGATTATTGGAAAATATATGATTTAGCAGGATTTAGAGGAATAAATACAGATAAACCTTTTGCCATACTGAATAATGGAGAAGCACAAAAAGTTTATACAAATGGTGTGCTGGTGTCAAATGCGTATCAGGATGAAGCCGAGGTTCCTGCTCAGGGCATTTTTGCCCAGGGCAATGTCCGGTCAAACTCATGGTTCTATACTTCACAGGATAATAAAGGAATTGAATTTTTTGGAGGGACCAGAGTTTATAAAAAATTTGGAGCAGGATTAGTATTCAATAAAGGAAATAATCAGTTACAGCCAAAAGTAGAAAATGCTGATGGTTCTCAATCTTGGGAAATTTGGACGGAGGAAAATCTAAACCCCTTCAAAAACTTACGTAACACTTCTGATTTGGATTCGGTTGCAGAATCAGGAATTTACAGACAGGAAGGGCCAAGTTCAGGGTTTAATTACACCACTACTTTAAATATGAATTCTGCTGATGGCAGACAACAGTTGACTGTTGAAAGAGGTGGAGCCGGTATGAAGTTCAGAGGAACTGCAACAGGCTCAGGAAATACAGGTTGGAGCGAGTGGAATGAAGTTATTCATTCTGGAAATATAACCTCACATATTAATAACTATGGATTTGTAACTCAATCAAATGTAAACACTCAGCTGTCAGGTAAGGCAAACGCTTTGGAAAATGCCTTGGCAATAGGGTTTTCTTCTGGTAATGCAGATGCAGCGCCCTATTTCTATCATTCAACGGCAGGTTACAGATTTTTAGCGACTCAAACCTGGACTGAAGAAAACTTTGCGCGAAGAGATGGCACAAATGCATTAGAAACTTGGCTGAATGCTTCTCAGGGAATTACCAATAATCCTTATATTCCGGGTAAAACCCTGAACTCATCAGGCAATGGTGTGTATTTGAATGCTGCTACTAATGGTAATATAATGGGCTATATAAATACAGCAGGAGCAGATTCAGGAAATCCTACAGATGATTGGTGGTTTAGAATTAAGATGCTTCATAACAATACCAGTGGATATTATGGAGAAATAGGAGTAAGAATGACCGGTGGAATTAATTCTCTAAGATATAAACGGTTTGAAAATGGTAACGATGGTGGCTGGATAGAAGTATGGGACAAAGCAAACTTATCTCCGGGAAGTATAAATCTATGGAATCTTGCTTATAATTATACAATATCAGATGTTCTAAACTATAATGATATTAATGGAGATTGGACGAGATATTCCCGAAATGATGGCAGTACATTTGATAGGTTGAGAATGGGCACGGGTATTATTGATTCCAGAGTGCAGGGCAACGGTTTAGGTGGAGATGGTTCAGCCAATTTACCAAACTCCGGGATATCAGCACTTAATCATAAAGCGCTGCCGCTATTTCATTCTACTTCACAGTTAGGCTGGAGCTCTTCTTTAATTTTTAAAGGATGGACTGATTCCTATAAAGCTTGGAAAATAATGGGACCGGCTGACAATAATAATAGTGAGCAGGATTTTTATTTAAGTCAAACAAGATCAGACAATGGACAATGGATGGCTGAAAGAAAGATATGGACTTCAAAAGATTTCAGCCAGTCTCATATTAATGCTTGGAATAATACAACTAATGCTGTTATATTAAACCAGGAATTTAGTTACAATACCGGATATGGTTTAGGAATATATGATGATTACTTCGGGGGAGAATCAGGAATAATTGATAATCAGCGAGAAACATTTATAGCTGGTAAAATTGGTGAGTATTATAAATATGGAAGCAGTGTTCACAATGGATTAGAAGGAATCAACTATCATTGGGAGAAAAAAAATATAGGAATTGGCGGAGATGCAGAATCTGATAACAAAGTAAGAGTTGAAGGCTGCGTAAAAGCAACGGAAAACTTTAAATCAAAAGATGAAAAAGCGGACACAATGTTCATTCCAAATGGTCAGGTGGCCACCCTGAGGGATGAGATTATCAATGATGAAAGCGATTACGCAATCAGACTGGATCCCCACGAATATGAGATTGATTCTTCCGGTTATCTTGAAGTAAACGATAGAAATAGACTGATCCATATTATTGGCGAGCAGATTAAAATGGTTGTTGATTTTAGAGAGATCTATCCGAAACAGCAGATAGTTATTTATAATTTTGATCCAACAGGCAATACTATGGCCGTTAAAATACATGGAAAAACCATATATCAAATTGAGTCAAGCTGTTTCCTTAGGTTGTACGTGACAAAATCATTAAGAGTGATTGCGGAAAGACAGCAGCCATGTGATATTATCTAAAAAATGGCAAATTAAAACTTTTACGGTAATCTAAGTTAAATAAAACCTGTAGCCAGCGGACAAAGGTCTTCTAATTGTGGATTTAGTTATGTAAGTGAAATAAAAAAGCGATACTTAAGTTAAGTATCGCTTTTTGGCTGCGTGACCAAGACGAGTGTATCTTCTCACCAAATACAGAATAGCATTCCACATGACAGCCAGATCATATTTTCGTTTTCTGTCATCAAAATCTAATGCTTTTTTTATAAATGCTACAGGGTTTGGGTTAAATTTGTTGAATACATTGGTATTTTTTGTTTTGCAACTCTAAAATGATAATTGTTATTCAAATTTTTACTCCTTACTGTTTTTTATTCTTACTTTTTTAAACACAGGCTCTTAGTATTTCTCTTGAGAGATACCGTTTTTCTATGCAAATATACACGCTCCGAATCATTTTTTCTTTTTAATCTGTGGCCATGTATGGAAATACAGTTAACCGTTTAGTGTAAAAATAAAAATCCTCAACTAAAAAGCCAAGGATTTTATTTTCAAAATAGTATTGTGATTGGTATTGTATAGCATGCAATTAATATGCCATACATAAATTATTTTCAATAGATCTGAAATATTTTTCAATTGTCTATTGTATTTGTAGACTAATTGCTTATATTTGCACCCGATTCTCATGTTTAATTGAGTTTTCATGGTTATTAGTTTTTATCCTCGGCTGTGGCCGGGGATTTTTATTTTAGATTAGTCACTCATTCAATGATCAATATTCTTTCTTCTGACAATCATTTTACAACATACGGATCAACTTTTCCTTTTCTCCAGTTTGGTTGTTAATATGCTTCCGAAAGTTGGATCAGAATCTTAAAATGAATAAAAAGATTTCCATAAAGAAAGGATATACTGCTTATTTAACTTATCAGGAATTTCATATACCACTGATTAAGGACAATAAAATTACTTTGCATACATTTGTTTAATTTATGATTACCCAAGAAAGTTTGTCCGATAAAAGCTTCAGCATAGATTTAATTCTCCAGGCATTAGCTTCATCGCCGTCACCCACTGCCATTTATTCAGGTGAAGATATGGTCATCCGCTTTGCAAATGCGGGCATGTTAGCACTATGGGGCAAAGACCCATCTGCCATAGGTAAACCGTTGATGGAAGCAATTCCGGAACTGGAGGGACAGCCCTTTTTAGAGTTGTTGCAGAAGGTCTGGCGTTCCGGTGAAACATATTCCGTACATGAGGCGCCTGCAAAACTGATCAAAAACGGAGTGGAAACGCTTGATTATTTTGATTACGAATATAAGGCGCTTACTGACCATAATAATGAGACATGGTGCATACTTAATACGGCACTTAACGTTACCTCGCGCCGTGAATTTATACAGCAGATACAGCAGAAAGAAGAAAGGGAACATGCGCTCAATGAAGAAATGGCTGCAACACTTGAAGAACTGACTTCCACTAACGAAGAGCTCAGCAATTCTCTAAGACAGCTTGACCAAAGCAGGGAGCATATCCGGACCATCATTGAGCAGGCTCCTGTCGGGATTGCCATGCTGAAGGGGCCGGAACATATTATTGAAATCGCCAATCCGGCCATTCTTGATATTTGGGGCCGTACAGAATCAGAAGTAATCGGCTACCCGCATGAGGATGCGCGGCCGGAACTGCGCGGCCAGTCTGTAAATAAGTGGCTCAAAGAAGCTTATCAAAGCGGAAAGCCTAAAATCAATAATGAGTTCACGGTCAGATTGCATCATCATGGGGGACTGAGGGAGGCTATCGTGAATTCCGTATATCAACCCATATTTTCTGATCGTGGCAATATTTCAGGGGTTCTTATCATTCTTGAAGAAATCACTGAGCAGGTTTTGGCCCGTCGGAAGAATGAGAATGACCAGCAGATGCTGGCGCTGGCTATAGATGCAGGACAGCTTGCCACCTTCTACTACCAACCAGCAACCAATCTCTTTTCCGGAAATACCCTGCTTAAAACCTGGTTCGGCCTGTCTTCTGAAGAACACTTAGACCTGTCTCTTGCACTAGAGATGATTGTGCCGGAAGATCGGGACCGGGTTACTGCAGCAATCATGAATTCGCTGGATAAAGATGCTGACGGTCATTATTTTATAGAATACAGAATCCAGAATAAAACGGATAGAAAAATAAGGCTGCTCCAGGCCAATGGCCGGGTTTTTTATGATCAGAAAGGAAATCCGCTGAGTCTTAACGGTACACTCAGGGATATCACGGAACAAAAAAAAGAGGAAGAGCGGAAAGATGATTTTATGGGCATGGTCAGCCATGAGCTTAAAACACCACTCACATCGCTTAAGGCCTATATTCAGATTTTACAGCGATTACCCGTAAATGCAGAAAATTCCAGGCAGGAAAATATACTGGAAAGGTGTTTAAAGCAGACGGATTATATGAACAGTATGATTAATGGCTTTCTCAATGTGTCAAGACTTGATTCCGGACAGCTGCACATGGATAAAAAAGCTTTTGATTTCCAGTTATTATTCTCGGAAATTGAAGATGAAGTACTTTCAATTAACCATAACCGTAATTTTATTTTTAAACCCTCTACACAAACTTCAGTACTTGCAGACCGTGAAAAGATATCGCAGGTGCTCCACAATCTGATCGGAAATGCAATCAAGTATTCTCCTTTTGAATCCATTATTACCGTAGAGTATTTAACAATTGGGGATAACAGTTTAAAAGTCAGCGTCCAGGACGAGGGAATAGGAATATCTGCAGATGATCAGCAGCGGATATTTGACCGCTATTACCGGGCAAAGGATCTTAACAGTAAGTCTATTGCAGGATTTGGCATAGGGCTTTATCTCTGTAAAGAAATTATAGAACTCCACGGCGGTACGATTCAGGTGCAGAGTGCTAAAAACAAGGGAACTGTATTCTCTTTTGTTTTGCCGATAGACGGGCAGAAGCTTGTTAACTGATATCGCAATAAATATTCTGATGCCTGGCTTTAAATTTTCCTCGCTTTTTAATTTTCCGAGCAATTCTTTATGTTGTAATATAAATAAAGGGTTTAACGGTAAGGTCAATCAACAATTCAATTAAAAAATTTAGTAAGGTCTCATAAAAAATGATCTGTTATATATTTGATTATATCATTTTACATTCTTTTAATGTACATTCGTAGCCTATTACAAAATGAATCTGGTGAAGTCGTTAATTATAAAGTCAGTTATTTTATTTTAACGGAAAGATTATTTAAATAAACAAGGTTTTTTTTATTGGCTTACTGACCTGCATAAGGGTTTCCGTTCGAATTAATGACTGTTATTTCTACTTAATACAACAAGGTGTGGGGGAGGGTGCATAAAAGCAGGATTTTATAATGCTGCCTGTCAGCTTTAAAATAAGCTTAAAATTAAAATCATAAAAACTGATCATGATTTATATCTAACTTTAATTAAATTTTTTAAACATGGTGATATGTGAGGATTTGTTATTTTCTCATGGTGCTACGGCACAAATTATTAATTCACAGGAATATATTTTTCAGGAAGGAACAACTTCAAAATTTTATTTTCAGATAAAAAAAGGAACTGTAAAGATTAATAATTTTACAGTAGACGGAAAAGAATTTATACATGGTCTCCCTTTTGACGGGCACTGTTTTGGCGAAAGTTATATATTTACCCAGACACCCTATGGTGTTAATGCCATTGCGGTAATTGAATGTGAAGTAATAAAACTTGAAAAAGAAAAATTTGTACAGCTCTTATTGTCAAGCCCGCATCTCTTTCTAAAGATAAACAAATACACTGCAGAGCGTTTGCATTTCAGATACTTAATATCTACATTTTTATGTGAAACAGATCCTTTAATAAGAATTACAAAACTCTTGAATTATATGAAAGGATATTTTAAGTGTGTAGATAAATACAGCTTTATTGTCCCGTACACCAGAACCCAGCTCGCCAGTTTAACAGGATTACGAATTGAAACAGTGATCCGGACAATTAAAAAAATGGAGATTTATGGACATGCTAAAATAATAGACAGAAAAATTTATTATTAAGCGCGTTAGTCTCTCAAAAGGGTCAGTAAAAGAGTAAATAATTCGGGTCATAAAATATTAAAAGACTGATTCCAATAAAACTTTGAAACATAATAACCGCTATGCTGCCGTATTTGGAGGATGTAGCCCGGATAAGGCTTTAAAACATAAAAATGGCCGGAATTTCTTCCGACCATGAATTGATCAATCGTCGTTTTTCTTTTTAGACGATAGTACGCTTACGGCGACGGCTGTCACCGCAGCAGCTACCGCCACTTTCAGCAGAAAATTCTTTTTATTGTACTTCCATTCGGCTCCCCAGCCACGCTCGGCAAAGATATTGGGAAGATGACCTTTTTTTAAGTCGTCAATAATTCCTTCAAAGGCGCCCACGCGGTCTGCCAGTACAAGCGGAAGCCATCTGCCATAGCTGGACTCACTGTAACGGAACGCAAATTTCCGGATGGCTCCGTTAACGCCTTCCGGCGGCGATGCAGTGCCGAAAACAGCAGTTAAGTTCGGCCGCTCTACGGATTTCAGAATTTCAACGTCTTCAGGCTGCTGTTGCGGCCGTTCCCATGCGTAACCCTCATGTTCTTCATTGGTGCGTTTCTTCATAGGATAAACAGGATCGTTTTCAGGGTCGGCATCTATTCCCCAACCTTTTATATGACTGTAATCTGCCTGTTCGCTTTTTTTAAAGTCGGAAGGCTTTGTTTCGTCTGTAAGCATGTCGTAATATTTTTTTAGTTAAAACTCGTTAAGCGGTCGGCGGAATAAGCACTGTCTTTATGCAGCCGTCCAGCTTGCGCGAAAATATATGATAGGCATCGGCTACTTCTTCCAGCGGAACCCGGTGGGTAATGATTTGTTTCGGGTCAAGAACACCGTTTTTGATATGCTCGATAAGCTTGGGCAGGTGGCGTTTCACGGCTGCCTGGTTGGCCCGGATCGTAATCCCTTTATTTACCACGTTTCCTATCGGTACCAAGGCATCTGTTGGGCCGTAAACCCCTACAATTGACACGATGCCGCCTTTCTTCACCCCATTAATGGCCCAGTGGAGCGCTGTGGTAGAACCACCCTGCAAAAGCAATTTCGTGCCCAGAACCGTATTCGTCAAATTCCCTTTTGCTTCGCAGCCTACGGCATCTATGCAGACATCTGCCCCCAGAGAATCGGTTTGGGTTTTGATAAAGACCACGGGGTCGCCGATGCTGTTAAAATTATAAGCTTCACATTGCGCATATTTGGCTACAAAATCAAGCCTGTATTCCAGATGGTCAATCACGATTACTCTTCCTGCACCGAATAGCCACGCAGATTTCGCCGCCATAATACCGATGGGCCCGGCACCGAAAATTACTACAGTATCGCCTTTCTGAATGCCGGCCATCTCTGCGGCCTGATAGCCGGTAGGCACTACATCGGTAAGCAGCACGGCATCATCGGGATCCATCCAGTCTGGGATTACGGTTGGTCCTACATCTGCGTAAGGGACGCGGGCATATTCTGCCTGCCCGCCCTGAAAGCCGCCTGCCGTATGGGAGTAGCCAAAAATACCTCCTACTGCAGTGGCCATTGAATTGGATTCATGGCAGTTCCCGAAAAGTTCCTGTTTACAGAAGGCGCATTTTCCGCAGGCAATGTTAAAAGGCACCATCACCTTGTCGCCGACTTTCAGTTTTTGTACAGAAGAGCCGATTTCAACTACTTCTCCGATGAATTCATGCCCAAACGTAGTCCCCACACGGGTGTCCGGCACAAGGCCATGATAAAGATGCAGATCAGATCCGCAGATACAGGATCTTAAAACCCGCACGATGGCGTCTTCTGGATGTTCTATTTGCGGCTCCGGCATATTGCGGTCAGCGCGCACGCGGAAGGGTCCGCGGAAATTCATTGCTAACATAAGCGTTTATTTATGATTGGTAGTGCAAATGGTAAAGCAAAATAAATACCGCCATAAAGCGCTTGGCCATAATTTATGGTTTTTTAGATGAAGGAAACCGGGTTTGGTAATGAAGGTAAAGGCTTGTGTTTCTTTACCATAGCAGTTAACATAAATTAATCTGATTTAATTTAAAGTTTCTTTTTACAGTCTTTAATAACAGAATATTTCCTGACGGCAGATTATATAATTGTCATTGATTATAGCATAGGCATTATATTCAGAAGTGTCATCGGAACTTTTGTATGGAAGAAATAGGAATACATCTTCATTATCCATTTGCTGTCAGACGATGCCGGGAGCGTAGTTCACCCTATGGCATAAAATAAAATCCTTAACTAAAAGTCAAGGATTTTATTTTCAAAATATTAATGTGATTGGTATTATACGGTATGCAATTAATATGCCACACATAATTTTTTTTATTATAGCTGAATTTAAGTTGTGCAATCCACACTGTCATAAATTTATTTGTAAGGAATAGAAGCAACTTATTTATACCTTTCCCTATTATTTATTGGGAGTATATCAGAAAAAGTATAGATCGATCAATCATTTATCCAAGGAATAGTTATAATGACTTAACAATCAAATCTTAAAAATAAATTTTAAATTAGCAGCTGAAAGATAGCTTTACCAGAGGTTTTATAATCGAATGGGCGCAATTCATAAATTTGAACGTTAATGGCAGGCAAACTTAAAATACCTAAAACTATGATATGAAATTTTCAAGTGATTTAGTAATTTATGATTTAGAAGGAAGTTGCAGAACTTTTGGGAAAAATGAAATACAGGAAACGAATATCATAGAAATAGGGGCTGTAAAATTAGATAAGAAAACGTTTGAAATAAAAAGTGAATTTTCAATTTTAATAAAACCGAAACATTTTCCAATTCTACCTGAAATCACTGATATTACAGGCATTACAAATGAAATGGTTGAAAATGAAAAGTATTTTGATGAAGCAGTTCCCCTGTTCTTAGATTGGTACGGAGAAAAAAATAAATCAACTTTAGCGGGTTGGGGACTGTACTATGATTTACCGCTTCTAAGGAAAGAATTTACGGAATTCGGATTTGATTATAATACCTATTTTGTGGGTGGAGGTTTTGACATCAGGGCACTGGGTGTTTACTGGCTGGCAAAAAACAATATTTCTACATCTGGAATCTCATTAGAAAGAGTTTTAGAAAAAATGAATATAAAAGAAGATTTTAAATTTCACAGGGCATTAGATGATGCAAAAGCAACAGCATTAATATTGCAACAGATTCTTAATGAAAAATAATTGCCGGCTATTTAAGATTTCCAAAGACCCTTCTGAACTGTGGCAACAGACGTTCCGACAGCCTTAATTGCTTCTTTCAACCGCTTTAAATCGTCAGCAAAAGCGTGTTGCTTTTTTTAAGGCTGAAAGAAAAACGATTTACTTATATTTGCCCCCAAAGCAAATTCAAATGTTCAAAAAAGTATTCATTGTATTGATCCTTGGCTTTTTTACGGTTTTCTGTTCGGCCCAACAGGTCCGGCCCTCAAAATCATCTGAAATTTACCGCGAACTCAAAACCCTTAAACACCTGCCCAAAGTTTTATACCTTGCGGCTCATCCCGATGATGAAAATACTGGATTGCTCTCCTGGCTAATCAACGACCAGAATGTAGAAACGGGCTATCTGTCGTTAACCAGAGGTGATGGCGGTCAGAATTTATTAGGCACAGAACAGGGTGCTGCATTGGGCTTGATCAGGACACATGAGCTTTTAGAGGCACGAAAGTTAGACGGTGCCCAACAGTTTTTTACCCGGGCCATTGATTTCGGGTTCTCTAAAAATACCACCGATACTTTTAAACAATGGGACGCAGAGGTCATTACAGCAGATGTCGTTTGGGTCATCCGTAAATTCCGTCCGGATGTGATCATCTGTCGTTTTCCGCCTACCGCGGCGGCAGGGCACGGACAACATGCGGCTTCGGCCGTGGTTGCAGAAAAAGCTTTTAAATTAGCGGGTGATAAAAACGCTTTCCCGGATCAGCTGAAATATGTCAATGTATGGCAGCCAAAACGCGTATTGTGGAATACTTTCAGATTTGGTGCGGTCAATACAACTGCCGAAAATCAGCTGAAAGTCACAGTCGGGCAATACGATGCGCAGCTGGGAATGGGTTACGGTGAACTGGCAGGATTAAGCAGAAGTTTACATAAAAGCCAGGGCGCAGGAACACAGTCTGTAGCCGGGATCAGAACTGAATATTTTTCCCATGTTGATGGCGAACCTGCCAAAGCAGCCCTTTTTGATGACGTAGCTAAAAGCTGGACTGCAAAAGGAAACACGGATATTGACCAGTCATTGGATAAAATTATTTCCGCTTTCAATTTTAATCAGCCTGACCTCAGCTTGCCTGCTTTGCTTGCTTTGCGGAAAAAGGTCATAGCGCTAAAAGATGCATACCTGAAAAAGGATAAAATTACGGCACTCGACCATATTATTTTAAGCTGTGCGGGGTTTATGGGTGAGGCAGTGACCAGTCAGGCTGAAGCAGTTGCCGGAGACCATTACAATTTCAGGCTGAATCTGATTTCAAGGGCTGAAAATCCTGTTGTTTTAGAAAATGTAAAATGGTTAAGCCAGTCAGAAAATTTCAACAGAAAACTGTCAAAAGATTCTTTAATTACCATTCAGCATGAGATTCAGATTCCTGCAGATGCAGCCCTCACAGAACCTTACTGGCTGGCAAAACAAGCCAAGGACGCGGCAACTTTTTCTGTTCCAAATGATACTTTAATCGGCCTGCCGGAGACAGAATCACCACTGAATGTTTTGCTCAGCTTAAAAATCGGTCCGGAAAAATTTAAGGTTAAGCTTCCTTTATCTTTCAAGAAACTAGACCCGGTGCGGGGTGATGTGGTTGAAGCCCTGCGTATTGTTCCTGCATTGGAACTGAAATTTACACAGCCTCTGTATCTGGTTAAAGAAAATGAAGATTTACCTGTTAGTTTAAATTTTAAGGTTAATTCCGGTAAAAAATTCAACAATGGTAAAATAAACCTGATGTATAACGGTGAACGGTTAGGCGGCGGCGAAATAAATTCGATCAGCGGGAAAGACTTTACCGTTGATTACATTATTCCAAAAAATAAGCTTGCCTCAATCAAATCGAACCGTTTGCAGCTGGATGCCAATTATGCTGCAGATGGAGCAATGTACAATAAAAAACAGGTATTGATCCAGTATCCGCATTTGCCTTCCTTACAATATTTTGCGCCTGCCACGGTAACGGTAATGAAAGGCGATATTCAGGCAAAGGTTAAAAAAGTAGGGTATATAGAAGGTGCGGGCGATTTCATTCCTGAGTTCTTACGTATTGCAGGCATTCAGGTCGATGTTCTGAAAGACGAAGATTTTTATGGCAGCTTAGATCAATCCGGCGCAAACGGCAGTCAGAACAGGCTGTCGCAGTATGATGCCATTGTACTGGGTGTGCGTGCCAATAACACAGAGAAAAAGCTGGGCCGCTGGATGCCTTTTTTATGGTCTTATGTAAAAGCCGGGGGTAATCTGGTGATGCAGTATAACACCAACCAGGATACCACCGTTAACCAATTGGGGATGTACAGTTTCAGCATTGCCAATAAACGGGTGACCGAAGAAAATGCTGCGGTTACGTTTTTAAATCCGAATCATAAATTACTCAACTTTCCGAACAAAATTACGGCGGATGATTTTAAAGGCTGGGTACAGGAGCGCGGCGCTTATTTCCCGGACCAATGGGATGCGGCGTATGAACCGCTTTTTAAAATGCACGATACCGGTGAAGAGCCACTGCAGGGATCCACTTTATATGCCAAATACGGGAAGGGTAATTTTATTTATTCGCCGTTGGCATTTTTCAGACAGCTGCCTGCGGGAAATGCGGGTGCGGCACGTTTATTTTTAAACTTTTTATCTGCACAGAAAAACTGATGAACAATCAACTTAAAAACTGGAATACCTGGTACATCCTATTGGCCGTTGCATTGGCAGCCCAGATCGCATTTTATTACCTGTTTACTAAATTCTGGGCATGAGTACTATAGACTGGACCGTTCTTATTTTCACCCTTATTGCCGTGGTGGTGTACGGCGTATATATCGGCCGTGGCCAGAAAAGCAACGCATCATACCTGAAGGCAGACAATAAAATGCCCTGGTATATTGTGCTGATCGGTATTATGGCTACGCAGGCCAGTGCCATTACTTTTCTTTCGGCACCGGGCCAGGCGTATACAGACGGGATGCGTTTCGTTCAGTATTACTTTGGGTTGCCTTTGGCGATGATTGTCATCTGCATTACGTTCATCCCGATTTTCCAGCGCTTAAATGTGTACACGGCCTATGAATACCTGGAAAACCGTTTTGATAAAAAAACAAGGGTGCTCACATCACTGCTTTTTCTTTTTTCCAGAGGCTTATCAACCGGAATCAGCATTTATGCGCCGAGTATCATCTTATCAAGCGTTCTCAACTGGAATATTTATGTAACCAATGTGTTAACGGGCGGCATTCTGTTGATTTATACCTATGTCGGCGGTGCAAAAGCAATCGCCCACACCCAGAAATTACAGTTTCTTATTATTCTGGGCACCATGGCTTTTGCCGGTTATCTGCTGATTCAGAATATGCCGAACGGGATTGGTTTTAAGGATGCGCTTTATCTGGCGGGGAAATCCGGAAAGCTCAATGTCATCACCACGGAATTCGACTGGAAAGATAAATACAACATCTGGAGCGGACTGATCGGCGGTTTTTTCCTGGCACTTTCTTACTTCGGGACCGACCAGAGCCAGGTCGGGAGGTATATTACGGCGAAAGACAATACCAACGCAAAAATGGGACTGCTGCTGAACGGACTGGTTAAAATCCCGATGCAGTTTGCGATTCTCCTGATCGGTGCTTTGCTTTTCGCTTTCTTCTCGCTGAAACCGGCTCCGATTTATTTTAACGAACGCTCTTATCAGCATTTAAAGGAAACAAAACCTGAACAGGCTGCGGCTTTTGAAAAAGAGCATCAGGATCTGCAGATCAAATTCAATGCAGAATCAAAAGAAATTTTAAAGCTTAAAGAAACCCAATCTCCGGAGCTTAATAAAACCGTTCAGGATTTTAAAAACACCCAGACCCAGGTAAAAGCACTTCACGGAAGGGTAGAAGAGGCCATCAACCATTCAAACTACAATGCCGAGAAAACGGATACCAATTATATTTTCCTGTATTTCGTGAAAAATACCCTGCCTGTAGGGATGATCGGTCTCCTGTTTGCCGTTATTTTCCTGGCCAGCTGGGGCTCCATTTCCGCGGCGCTGAATTCCCTTGCCGCCTGCTCATTAAAAGATGTCCATCTGATCTTTAAAAAAGAAATTCCTGATGATGCCACCGAACTGAAGTACAGCCGCCTGCACACCTTAGCCTGGGGGATTTTCTCCATCGGTGTCGCCATGTTTGCCACCCAGATGGGTTCCCTTATAGAAGCGGTTAATGTATTAGGCTCTCTTTTCTACGGCCCGATCCTGGGGATTTTCCTGGTCGCCTTCTACTTTAAAAAAATCAACGGGGCGAATGTATTTATTTCTGCCATCCTGTCGGAAATTACGGTGATTGCCGTGTATCAGTTCGATATCGTTTCTTTCCTCTGGCTCAACGTCATCGGGGCAGCGGCCGTTATTATATTTTCTGCAGTCGGATTGATTTTTTATAAGCCGAAAGCAGTAACTTCGTAAACGGACAACAATAACAATAAACAAAAAAATAAACAATAAATAAAAATAGTATGAATACAATCATTAAGTCTGCTACCGTCCTTGTGGCTGCCATGACGCTTTCCGTAAATGCCTTTGCACAGGACACTAAAAAACCGGCCAGCCCTGCGGCTACCGCTACCGGAAAAATTAAGGATGCCACCATTACCATAGCCTACAACAGCCCTTCTGTTAAAGAGCGTAAAATCTGGGGTGATTTGGTAGCGTACGGTAAAGTCTGGCGTGCGGGTGCCAATGAAGCCACCACGTTTGAAACCAGTAAGGACATTACCGTTCAGGGTAAAAAACTGCCGGCCGGTAAATACAGCTTTTTCCTGATCCCTAAAGAAAGCGGAACCTGGACTGCCATTTTTAACAAAGAGCCAAAACAATGGGGTGCTTATAAATACGAAGAAACCAAAGATGCTTTACGGGTAGATGTTAAAACAAAAGCTTTACCGGCAACACAGGAAACTTTGGTTTACAAAATCAACAAAAACGGATTCACTATGGATTGGGATAAAATCTCTGTTCCTGTGGAGATTAAGTAAGTTTGAATATGAAAAGTTAAATCCCGGTGATCCGGGATTTTTTGTTTATAATGACTATGGTAAATTCCAAGGATAGCGTCTTTCCTGTCTTGCAAAAGCTTTGTCACAAGCTCATCTACGATGTTATTTCCTGTAGTACTTTCCAAAGTTTTGATAAAAAACACTGTCACGGTTTTGTTTTACCCGCTGTTTGATAACTACAAAAATTTCATTTACCATTAATGTGTCTTTTGTAAAGTCAAGTTCTGTATATTGTCCACCTGATCTAAATATGTCATTTGGGTCATACTTAACATCTAATCTTGTATTGTCAACCCATTTTAAAACTACCAGTTCCGGTGGTAATGTGTATTGAGAAAGCTCATCATCATAATCTTTCTTTCTTAATAAGGATTTATAATTCCGGGTGCCTCTTGCGCCTACATCAAGAATATAACTTACCACTGCAACGGAACTGTCTGGAGAAAATAATGTTCCGTCAATTCTTACTTCACTATTGTTTAAATAATGAGGATTCCAGTCATAGCGGCAACTTCTGAATATCAGTATTCCAAAAAACACTAAGGTTAAAAATGTGATGGTTGTGATTCTGTATTTTTTCAATAGTTTGTTTTAAATTGGCTATAACAAATTTATGCATGCGCTAATATAAATAAATATTGTTACGCTAATTTATTTTGTGTAGCCTTTTAAATATATTGTCAATAATTGAAAATATATTCTGCTTTTGAGTTTGCAGAGCAGATTTAAAATTTACACGTATTACATTTTTATTTCTTTTCCGCAATTAATAAGTTCACTTACAAGCTGTCCTTTCTGTCCCTTCCAATAGCTTGTGTCACAAATTATAATTAGATTTTTTTTTGCTCTACTGACGGCTGTATTCACTAAATTTAATCCTTTTGAAACAGGAATAGTGCTGTCGACAAACCACTTATCAGAAGTATCAACAACACTTAGAATTACAGTGTCCCATTCTTTACCTTGAGAACCGTGAACAGTAAGTATTTTAAGGTTGTTTCTTTCTTGTGGCAAAGAATTATTGAGTAGTTTTATTTGATTTTTGTAAGGTGTTAAAATTACAAAATCCTTAATCCCGTCTTTTTTTAGATTATGGACAAGTTTTTCTATTTCAGAAACTTCATTTATTGAGATTCTTGATCTTAGGCTATCCGTTTTTTTTGCATTAATATATAAAATCTGAGTCTCACCATCAGGATTATTTGAGTTGAAATCATTTACATAAACGTATTTAGACAGAATTGTAGCTAAATTGTTTCCGAATCTGTATGTTGAATTTAATGACGTCTTACAAATACTAATTGGATTGAATTCTGAATTTTTTAAATACTGGATTCTGCATAAGTCTTGGGTATTTGAGAATAGTGTATCTATGAAAATTGCAGATTGGGCCCATAAAAACATGTTAAAAAATTTATTTTCTTTTTCAATACTGCTATCATTAATTTCACAAACAGGTGGCAGCTGTTTATGATCGCCAAGAAAAGAGATTGGAACGGAATGATTAAATAAAGTTAATGCCTTAATGACATTAGCGTATCCTGCTTCATCAAGAAAAATATGATCAACATTTAATTTTGATTCTGTGTACCTTCCAATATAGCCGTCAAGAGTACATGCAATTATATTAACGGATTTCAAACGTTCGTCAGTTGAAGAAACCGCTAGTTTCGCTCGTGCAGATTGGTGATTTTCCAATTCAGATTTAATCCTGCTCCATTCAATATGTTTATATTCACTAAATAAGTGTCCGTCAATTTCTAACTTTTCTTTCTTTTTGCTAATAAGTAAATTCACTTTTTTCTTGATCTCATTTATATTTTCCATTGAGAGATTAGAAAGAATTACAGTAACTTCTGAAAGACCGCTTTTTTGATCCTTTAAACTTGTGATTTTTTCAAATATAATTTTTTTTGTTTTTGATATATTATTTTCTTGGTTAATTTTTTTCTTATTGATTTCAGAAAGTTCATATTTGGTATATTCTAAATCTTTTTTAGTGCCGATTAGATTTTGTCTTATTTCTGTAATTTCTCTTTCAGTATAAGTTGGTTTGCTATTGAATATTTTAATAATTTTATGGGAAATAGAGTTTTTTTTAGCAACCATTTTTTCTAATTGTTTATTTTGTCTATGCAAATTTTCAGTAAGTAACTTTATGTATATCTCTTTTTTTTTGAATTCTTTGTTGGTTTCAATTAATATATTTTTCTTTATCCTTATTTTATTGGAAAGTTTATTTAAATTATCAAACTCAGAAGTTAAGCCGTTCAACTTGTCAATTATTTGTTGCTGATTTTGAAAATCTAACATTCGTTCGAGAATATCAATTTGTTTATCAACTTCAGCCAGATTTTTCTGAACACCCTTTTCTTCGCAAACTTCAGGAAATTCTTCGGCAAACTTTTTAGAAGGCGATCCTAATCGGATAATTTGCTTTCTGTCAATAGCTGCTTTATCGGTTATTTTCAAGATACCCTTTAAAACTTGCTCAATAGCATTGTTTGTTGGTGCTAAAATAGCAATGGTATCACCTTTTCTCATATAATGAAGAACTGCGTATGCAAGGACAAACTGTGTTTTTCCTGTACCGGGAGCACCCCACACGTAAGAGAATGGGGAAGTGAAAATATTTTCTAATGATTTTTTTTGATTTTCAGAAGGTTGTAGATTTTTATCTGGAAAAAATTCTATGTTCTGAAAATCTTTTGAATATTTAGAAATTTTTGTAGGTAATGATAATTGACTGCCATTCTTTTCATACCAAACTTTTACTCTATCAACAAGGAATTTTAAATCCGAAATTACTTTGAGATCATTTTTATGCAACCCTTCAAAATCAGAGAACACATTTTCAGAGGGTTTTATTAAGAGAATGTTTTTGTCATTGTCGTATTCAATGATTTTAATATCTGTAATATCATATTGTTTATTGTTGCGAAGATTCTTAAAAAATACAGCCTCAATATCAAACAGTTTAGCAGAGAGCCGAAGTTTAATGACAGGATATTTTCCGTGCAAATATTCTAAATCAAAAATGTCAATCTCCTGAATACCTTTATTGTTTTCGTCAAGGTATTCATAGTAAGATTTTGAACTATCAATTGCTATCTTTCTTATTTCTTCTGTGGTCACTGTTTCTTTATATTATGATACTTTCAAATATATGATATATTCTGATGATGGCTATTGCTCATAGTACAAACTATCCAAAAAAGCACTGCGTGCAGAACTGATTTTTCTTTCAATTTCATTTTGCAAGTTTGACTTTTGCCACCATTCACTGTCATAAATCCTTAAGATAATATCGTTCCAGTATCTTTCGTTGTTCATTCCATTTTTAGTGATACCAAAATCATTACAAAGAGCATGATTATTCTTACTGTCATAACAGATAAAAACATCTGGTCTCTTCATGGCAAGTAACCTTGTTGAGGTTGCTAAGTAATTACCTGGAAGAGCCTCTCGAAAATATCTGATGTAATTATCATAATGTGTTTTAGTAATTTGTCCATTCAAGGGTATTTGATCTAAGGCTTTTGAGATAAATTCGTTATTATCTTTAATCTTATTTTTAAATTTACCAGCACCTTTCATGCTTCCAAAATACGCCCAATATTCCCCTCCTTTAACCTCAAGATTTAATTTGTTAGGAATACCTGCAATAAATTTTCTTTCGTCTTCTGTAAGTTCTTTAAAATGATTTACATTTTTAAAAAGTTCTTGAGCTATTTCAATAACCCTTAGTCTTCTATCTACAGCCTCATTACCTTCATCATATACTTTATCAATGAACTCATCCCAAGATCTTGTTGAAAATTCTATTTTATGAATAGGTGTAGGTTTGTCTTTAGGCGTTCCGTACTGACCGGATAAACTTTGTACCTTAGATTGATGAATATTCCAGATTTTAGTATAGTTCTCTAAATCGAAATCACTAAATTGTTTTCCCTGTTCGAAAGAGGAATTGATCAATTCTAATGCGGTATCGTAAACGTCATCTGCATTAATATCTTGATGGCTGACCAAAAGACTGGCTTCCGTATTTTTCGAAAAAGCGCTTTTTGTAAAATTTGCACTTCCAATGATAAGTTCCCATTCATTTTCATCATTTGAAAACAAATACACTTTAGGATGAAAAGTACCTTCCGGCTGTTCAATAAAATGAACCAGTGGATCATCAATAAATTCTTTGATAAAGTCTGGGTGAGTTTGATAAAAATGAATTCCTACAATTAATTTCTGTATTTTACCTCTGTTGATAATTAACTCGTCGAAAATTTTACTGCCTGCACTGGCCCAGGCTGTTGACCAATTGAAGTCATTATAGTCTTCTATTAATCTTTGAAATTCTTTTACTAAGTCTTCCGGTTTTATTATTAGTTTCATTACATATTTTATTGATTTCGTTTTAACATACTAAGTAACTTTATTTTAAAATAATTTTAAACAGCATTTGCTCTTTCTAACAAATCCTCTATTGATTTCCACTCCATACAATTTACAGGTGTCTCTAATTCAAAATTTATTAAAGCTTTTAATAAATTTTCGATAACATTGAAAAGTTCTGGATTATCCTCTAATTTTTTTAACGCATTATATGGTTTTTCCCCTTCAGCAACTTCTCCAAAATATGCTTCTTCAAAGTTTGGTACCGAGGCTAGCAACCTTGTTGTAGTGCCTTCCGGTTTTGAGTTTATAGCATCTAAAATATTAGGATTATTTCCCCATGCTGGATTTGCCATTTCTTTACCCTTTTTAGTTGTAATTCTAGGCTTATCACAATCATGTAAGACAGCATAATCAGAACCAAAATGATTTAATACTTTTATTAAAGATACAATAGTTGCTTTTCCTCTTGCTCTAATAATATTTATATTGTTGTACAATTCAGGTTTTTGTTTTTTGATATAGTTAAATGCAGTATATTCAGTATCTCCCTCTACTACAATTACTTTGCCTCCAAAGAAAAATTCTGCGACATAGGGATCGCACATATTTAAAAGTTTCAAATTTTTCTTGTCATCAGCATCTAAATTTACCCTATCCGGTCTGAAAACTGTGGTACCTATTATTTCTCCATTATCAACTTTTTCAACTTTAATAATTGTTGTATTATCTTTAGAAAAATCTATGAAGATAGGAGAGTGTGTAGTAACCATTACCTGCCAGTTTCCAGTTTCTGGTAATTCGTACAATAAATTACAAGCTTCTCTTATGGCATTCGGATGTAAACAAATCTCTGGTTCATCAATAAGTAAGAGATGAGGCCTACTAATAGAACCCTCTGGTTTAGCTTTTTGATTATTTTCAGAAATAAACTTAATTGCTGTCCACAATAAGGTTCTTCTAGCACCACTTCCTTGCCTGTCTATAGTACTAAGATAACCATTATCAGGCCCCATTAAAAGCTGAGCTTCTGCTTTAAATAAATTTATTGCACTATCTAAATTATCTTCAGCTTTTGCATCAAAATCTATTCTATAATTTGGAAAAACTTTGCTAATTAATGTAGTTAGCTCTAAATTAACTTCATCAATTTGTTCCTGAGCTTCATCTAAAATCCTTTTTTGTAAATCTTTTACTTTACCTAATAGTTTCTGATAATCATTTTCTTCTTCACCATCAGTACTATTAGATGTCTTATAATTTTTAACCCTTTCATTTAATGCCTGCATCAACAGTTTTTTTATTTCCTCAGCTTGCTTTTCAGGAGAATCAAAGGCATCCACTTTATGTGGTTCTGGTCTTCTGGAATTGGCTACATTTGGGGCTCCCCAAGGAACATTTTCGCTCCAATCCTGAAGTTCAACATCCCAACCTTGTCTAATAGGTTTACCTTCTTTCAACCAAGTAAATTTTTCTTTAACAATGAAATCACCATTAACGAGTGTCTCAATCCATTTATTTCCGGGAGCATTATCAAAAACTCTTGTATGTATTTCAATTTCTGGTAAATTTTCTTCATCTACTTTGTTGTTTGGGAAATCCTCAAGATATAAATTTGCTTTTGCAGATCCTTGTGACATTGCTAATTCATATGCCTTTAAAATCGAACTTTTTCCAACATTATTAGCGCCCACTAAAACTACAATTTCATTAAGATCAATAACCACAGGAGTTGACCCTATACATCTATAATTTTTAATGATTAATTTTGTCAGTTTAGGTTTTGGAACATCAGGATTTTCAGAAGCTAATGATATTTCTGTTTCAGCCTTTTTTTGTTTTGCCATTTTATTATTGGTTATTATTTATTCGTTGAAAGTATAAATATTTATGAACGAATAATTACGGGTTTCCGTAAAGAGCAAAAATAAAATCAGCAACAAAAACTAACACTCAGTATTTTCCCTGAATTTCAATCCACATTGTTTCTTATTCTAGTAAGTTTACGGCTTTCCGTAATTACTTCATATATCCTTTATTTATATTTGAAAAATAATAATCAATATCTAATATCATGATAACTTTTACAACAATTCTAGTACTATTATTTATTATTTTTCTAGTAAATTTTCTAATAGTAAAATCCACACAAAGTAAATTTCCAAACAATATTAAAAATGAAAACTTACGATCAACAGAGAAAGCTAGACAACTCGTTTTGGTTTTAGGATTAGCAGTTATTTTTATTTCTGTACTTTTTATCAATGCTTTTTATAGAACAGAATCGGAAATATTAGCTGAAAGAGAAAGGAAAGAGGAATCAGATAAAATTTCAGCTAAAAAATTAGCAGAAGACAATGAAATAAATCGTTTAGGACTAACAAATGGTGAAGTTGAAATTTTACGTCAACATGAAATTACCGTCAAAGACTTATCCGATGAAGTTAAAAATGCATATTCCATCTTAAAATCACAAAAATATTTTGTGGATACAGAAATTACAAGATTTACTGGACTGGCTAAAAAAGCTAAAGGTTCTGAATTTGCAAAAAGGGTTGGAAAAACCAGAGACTCATTAATAAAAAATGAAAATGCAATTGGTAAAAAGCAGATTGCTGATTTGGATAAGAAACAATCCGCAGAGGAATCTGAAATGCGATTAAAATATGGAGAAGATTTTAGAAATTTATTACTTGACAAAAGTTTAGATATCAAGGTGACAGTTTTTGGAAAGAATAACAAAAAAATGAAGTTAACGTATATTCTTTTTAATGATGTTTGGTTTAGGAAATTTGAAACGTTGGGCTATTTTGATTTGATACATGAAAAAGGGTTTATGTATATTGAATTATCAGATGGTTATGGATACGGGAGAGGAATGCAATACAGTAACTGATTAGATTATTTGTAATTATTCTTTGTTGTTAATATATTTGATCAAAACTAATGTATGTATTACTCAGAAGTATTTTTTAAAAAAGACATCTACGATATAAACGAAAATGATATAATTAATTTCTTTCGGGATTTTCTGGAAGAATCATCTATTTTAGAATTAAAATCTGGAGACACGAAGATCGAGAGTATTTATCAGGAGGTTTGTGCGCTACATAATACCCAAGGAGGGCTGATTATCATAGGTGCTCCAAGACCAAGAAAGGAAGACGGTAGAGAATTTTTTGATGGAGAAATAACCAGAAGCTTGTTTAGGAATAAAGATTGGGTGTATCAGAAAATATCAAGTAATATATCTCCTGCTCCTTCCGGTTTGAGAATTCATGACGTAAGAATGTCAGACAGTAAACACGTCCAGATTATTGATATTCCCAAAAGTTTGCATCCGCCGCATCAATGTTTAAATAATGGTATTTATTATTTAAGATTTGAAACCGAATCTAGATTTGCGCCGCATGGTTTAGTAGAGGCAATGTTTAATCGTAGACAGGAACCAACTGTTGACTTTAGCCTATCTGAATTCAGATATGTCACAGGTGTAAAAACAGAATTAGAATTTCAGATATTCAACACTTCTGATTTTCCTGTTATTGGGATTGCCGGCCTGGTAAAGTTTTATGGTGTAGATAACTGTTGGGTAACAGGAAAAGTACGTACTTCTAATTATAATTCGATGTATAATACCATTGATGCAAGATATGGTATAAGATATTTTCAGGATGAATTTAACCGAAATGATACTACGAATGTTAAAGGAATGGCTTCTTATCATAGGTATGATATTACTACTACAAATAGGCCATTTTTAGTGTCTATGTTGGTGTGGGCAACAAATATGAACTTGCAAAAAATTGGATTTCTGATATTACCTAATATTCACAAAGGGCTAAAATTTCAGACGGGAGATGATTTCTTCTCTGATGCAAAAATGATAATAGAAAAAGTATCACAAAAAATAGATGATAAAGTAACAAAAAGACAATTAATTGAATTATTTGTAGCTTTACAGTAACTCCAAAGTAAAAAGCTTTGAAGTAAAATATAGCACTATACTACTGTTTCTTAGAAAAGATATTTTCTAGGCACGAGTGTGACACTCGCGCCAGCGGGGGTCGAAATAAAAATCTTCAAGATTAACGTAAATGTCTTTTTTAGGATTACCTAGACTGTACATTAGTCTAATGGCATCAATTAGAACTGTCTTTCGGCAGCCATTTTCTCCAATAATGATATTTAGCTCTGGGGCAAAATTGACCTGAAGAGATGAAACTCCTTTATAGTTGTGTATATTAATTTCTGATAAATACATAAATTTTCAAAATTGGTTATTAGATACTCAATATTAAGAAATTACCTTTGTATTTACTAGAAATTTGCAAAAAAAATATACTAATAAAAAAATATCGCAAATTAATTCTTACATGTAGTGAAACTCTAAAAATAGACGCCGTGTACAAAATCAGTTTTTAATTTCAGAAATTTATTATCTGCTTTGCCATTTTAATAGTGACAAAATGACATTTAATAGTGCTTCTTCCTTATAATAACGGTTTTGGCTTTTTTTAAGAAAATTTGGCACTTATTGGGAAATAAAATCTCAAAAGCATGATATTTGTCATGTTTAAGACTAATTTAAAAAAACAATTATGGCGCGTTACGCAATATCCGGTGTCTGGAAAGAAAATGACACAATAACAGACTACGCAATTCATTTAGTAGCTGATCATACTATACCAGGATTTGTTACAGTTTATGGGGCAGAAAAATATTCTAAAGCTGAAGCAATAGAATTAGTGAGAAATCATTTCGTACAAACAGCAGTATGGAATTATACAAGACAATTCTGGGATTTCGGGGCTGAAGTAAAAGTGGTTGGTAATTATTTGAGAACAGAACGAGACGGAACCGTAAGAGATAATCTTGATAACCTTTTAAATTATCGCAACATAACAGTTCCGTGTAATTAAGATACAAACATTAAAAAATGAAATTATGGCTGATTACGCAATATCAGGAGTCTGGAAAGACAATAACGACGTAATTACACATTACGCAATTCATCGTAAGACAGGAGCTAATGGAAATTATCTTGAGAAGCCTCAAAAGTATTCTAAAGCAGATGCAATCGCTTTGGTTGCTACTCCTCAACATTCAGTTTATACAACCATTTGGAACTACCAAACTGCAAAGTGGTACAAAGGGGCATTAATAACGGTTGTAGGATCTGGAGCAGATAGCTATTTGAGAACAAATGCAGATAATACTGTTAAAGACAACTTAGATAATCTGTTAAATTATAATTGGATAACCGATAACTTTTCTTAACAAAAAGAGTCCTTATGGACTCTTTTTGTATTTCTGCTATAATTATTTTAATATTTATTTTTGTGTATTATAAATTTCTGGGGGTGTATTTAGGGATATATTTAATTTTGAAATCTGTTTTTTTTCTTAATATAGCGTATCAAAAGATATTAAGTCAAGATAACAAAATAATAAAAATGGAATCTTTTATGATTTTTCTCGACCTCCCTGTTGAAGAATGATTTTCATACGTCCGATTCTTAACAAATATTATTTAGTTGTGAGACTTATTCATTGAAAAAGTAGTGTTATGTGATTATTAAAGCTATGTATTGTATAAACTAATTATAATCTTTTGAGTATTTGTTTATTTCTTTCTCAGAAATATTATCAAATTCTCTACTGAAATCAGTCATGGTGAATCCCATCCCTTCAACTATACTAATTAGAGTTGTAGCTTTAGGTATTGTGTTTCCATTTAAAGTATCATTAACTGTAGATTTTCTTAATAGTGCATTTGAAGCAATTCCATGGTAACTGTACACTATTTTATTATCCTTCAATTCCTTTTGTAGGTTTTTACCTTTATCCAAAAGCTTATTTAAGGATAGAATTATTTTAATTTTGTAAACATGTTCTTCAGTATTCACAACTGCAATTAACAACTTCAAAAAAAATATATCGTTACGCTATGCCGTACCGATAATTTTTGTATATTTGGAATTATTGTTAGCAATGTAAAACTTGTTAACTTTGCGATACTTCAAAGAATATAGAAGCTATTGCTTAGAAATCTCGATCTGAAAACTGGTACTTTAAAGCAACGAGACGATAAGCAGGAAGCTCACGACCTAGGCGTGGGCTCTCTTATCTGTTGCAGGGTATACCAGTACCTCAGATCGGATAATGCAGAGTCCCATGCCGTTTTATTTTATGCCGCTAGGTATTCTGCATCCTTTCTAAGCCGCTTCCTTAAAATACAGTATCAGACTGCACGATACAATGGGGTGTACAACTCATTGCGGCTTTAAATTAAAGCTTATAAAAACACAAATTTCATTTATATCAATGCTTTCCGGTGCCTTTTGGTCACTGCTCAAAGACCTCACCATGTCCTTTTCAAACCAAAAGGCACCCAGGAAAGTTATGTTTTCAATGCTATAAATCCATATGGCCAGGAAAACCATTAAATCAAAAAAAAACAGAACCTATGAAAAAGAACAGCATAGACTTTGAATCCCGGTTTTGGTCCGGCCGGAACAAACATTCGGCACTTCCGCTGATGGAGGTGTTTTTCCAGTTCCATGACCTGGCAACGGCGAAGGAGCGGTTAAACCGGATCATGCAGTACGCGGTACAGGGGAAAATGCGGATCCCGGAAGACCCTTCGGTGGTCTTCCACTTCCACCAGTCGCTGCGGTCGTTTCTCCGGGCAGGGTGGTGCCTCAGGAAGAAACCCGGGAAATGGATAGGGGAGAGCGTTCCGGAGCATAGCAGCCCAGTGATGCATGGTTCGCTGTCGGAGGAAGAATACCGGGACCCGGTGCGGGTTTTTCGCAAAGCTTTTAAGGAGTACCGCTTGGAGGACTTTGAAGAGTTCCTGTCGGACGTGGTGTATTTCTCACTCGGGACTTTTAACAGTGTGCCGGAGCGTAATATTGTCGGTCCGTACCTCCACCTGATCAAAATGCTGGATGCGGCGTGGCTGATCACGGAACGGAAAAATGATAAGAATAAATTTCGGCAGGTATAGCATCGGTACCCGGACTTTAGTCACCATACATTTTCCGGTGACTCTGAAGTCACAGATTGCGGAACCTCACCAGCCTATTTATACCAGTGTAATGGGCAAGTTTTATCAGAAAAATAAGTTATCTATACACTCAACCGCAAACCGTTAAAAAGAAATACTTGTCCAAATAATGGGACGCTTATCAACACGAGAAAGCTCAAGATACTTTACGGGTTGAGGTTAAAACAATACTTTCGGCTTTTGGGTTTGCAGTACAATGTATATTTTGCCTGATGAAAGGAATAAGATTGACCCTTGTTCTTATCAACCACTACACATTTACTATTTACGAATGAAAACAATTCTCTTTCCCGGTTCTGTCTTTCCTATGGCTGTTTTGTGATTTTAGAAGTGGAGTAGGGAAGTCTTTTTTTTTACAATGATTAATTGTTATAACGTAATGAAGACGCTGTAAAATTAATTATAATGTGACACGTTTTATCGTCACCCGTGTTTATATTTGCCTGAATTATAACAAAATGACTGTTTGTGAAAGATTTAATTTTCAAATCTTAATGAATTTTCGTGAAATTGCTGACCTTACTGACACAATAATTAATTGTTTATGATGAAAAAATTACAGATTCTGCCTTTGCTGTGTGTAAGTATTTATGGATTTGGGCAGATTCCTGATTTTCCCGCTTCCCAAGCTCCTGACATAAGTAATCTGGGTAACTTTTCAAATTCTGACTATGGAAATTCTGCAAGGTCTACCGTTCCTTCTGTTCCTCAGGGCGGTTTACCTAACCAAAGGAGCACACAGATAGAACAGCAAAATCGAAGAATGTTTCAGGATGATTTTAAAAGGAGTGCTCAGGAACAGGAACTCACAAACAACAAAGAAGAATATAACAGGCAACAGGTCTCAGAACATTCATTTTATAACCTTCCTTCTTTGTCAGGAAAAGCAGGGACACAGGCTTATTATGATGCTTACACCCAACTGGCATCACTTAATCCTGAAAACTACTCTGTAAGGGAAGCCAATTTCATTGTAGAGAATGCTTACTATGGAGGTAAACAAAATCTCAATCAGTTTAAATCTGGAATTCAGAAAACTGCAAAACAACTTCTGCAGAAAATGAAAGAAAGAAAACAGGATATAGAAAGCAATACAGACAAAAACCTGATGATATTTGAGCTTCTCTCAAAAGGCATGAAGCTGGGAGGAATTCATCACAAAGCCATCAAATATGATTTTGAGGATTACATGGGCACAAAAGACTGGAGCAGGATGTTTGTTTCCAAACTTCTTAAAACAGGCTCAGGACAATGCCACTCTATGCCTTTGCTGTATCTGATGCTGGCAGAAGAAATGAATACGGAAGCCTATTTAGCGTATGCACCTAACCATACGTATATCAAGTTTATGGATGAAGAGGGAGAATGGCAGAATGCAGAGCTTACCAACGGTATTTTTACAGCCAATTCACTGATTCTGGAATCCGGATACATCAAATCTGAAGCTTTGCAGAATGACATTTACATGAAAAACCTGAGTAAAAAGGAACTTTTAGCACAGTTGTATGCTGACTTAGCCAACGGATACATCCACAAATACGGGATGGATGAGTTTGTGGAGAATGCATTAGACAAAGCATTGGAATACTCTCCTAATAACATTTATGCCCATCAGCTTAAATCCATGTATCAACAGGCAAGATTAGCGTATGTGGCTGGTAAGTTAGGGGTTACAGACTTAGAAAACCCGGAAGACCTTAAAAAGATAAGATTTTACCCTCAGGCAGTCGCTTTGTTGCAGGAAGCCAAAGTCCAGTTTAATAACATTGATAATCTGGGATTTGTAATGATGCCCGAAGGAGCTTATGAGCAGTGGCTGGGCAATATGAAAGGGGAATCCAACAGGCAGAAAAGTGAGGAACTTGCTGACAGGATGAGACAGATTAATGCTGAAAAACAAAAGCAAAAACAGCAGGAAGCTTTGAGAAAAGCCCGGGAACAAAAGAAAAGAGAATCCGGACAGTCCAAAGAGAAAGCCCGATACATCCCTATAGACCCAAGTAAACTATAATGAAAAGAAATTTACCCTATACATTCTCGTTGTTCCTCAGCTTTCTATGGTTGGGTACCGGAATAGTAAAAGCCCAAAGCAATCAGTTTTACAATGATGCTTACCAGACCATCGATAATATGCTGAATGATAAACAGGAATACAGTTTTAAAGATGCTGTATTCAGTGTGGAGAATGCCTATTTTCAGGGGAAATTAGATACAGTGCAACTCAATCATCAGGTCAGGTTTTTAACAAGGTTTGCAAAAGCAATTATGGCAAACAGGGAGCTGGCCTATAAGCAATCTGATAAAGACAAAGTGAGCAAGTATGCAGCAGTGTATTCCATCATGTGCCAGTCTTTACCGATTGCTGTTAAAGATACCGTAGTTCAGTACAAACCCTTTAACTATGATTTTAAAGATGTTTTCGGGCATCATGATATCACCAACCTTTTTGTGTCGAAATTGTTAACGACCAAAGAGGGGAACTGTAATTCTATGCCTTACCTATACAAGATTTTAGCTGAGGAATTGGGAGTAGATGCAAATCTGGCACTGGCACCGAACCATGTTTACATCAAGCATCAGATCAAATCCGACGGCTGGTACAATACAGAGCTTACGAGTGGCATATTCCCACAGGATTCCTGGTTAATGGCTTCCGGCTATATTCACCTGGATGCCATCAAAAACGGGGTGTTTATGAAAGCCCTGAACAATAAAGAAAGCCTTGCTTTATGCCTGTTTGATTTAGCGCAGGCATACAACAGGAATTTTCCTGATAATGATGGTGAGTTTGTATTAAAGACCGTAAACAGAGCCGTAGAGATTTATCCCAACTTTGCTAAGGCCTTAATCCTGAAGGCTGAAACCCACAAAGCACAGTTTGAAAAGTTGATGGATAAACAGAATTTAAGTTCCACCAGTACTGAAAATATAAAAAAGGCTCAACAGGACCCAAAAGCCAAAGAACTCATGGAGCTGATGACTAAAGAATATACCCACATCTATGAGCTTGGTTACAGGCAGATGCCGGAGGAGATGTATCTGGATTGGTTGGTATCACTAAAAACAGAACGAGAAAAATACGAGGATAAAAAATTATTAAATAACTTTACAAAATAACAGATGACCATGAAAAGAATTGTATTGACCGGCTTTGTGCTTATAGCAGGGTTTACACAGGCACAGGAAAAAAGTAAATCCCAGGCTAAGACCAAAGCAGAGAAACCCTACCTCAATCCGGTAAAACTGACCAAAGAGGAAAGGAACAGGCCCTACATGGATGAGGTTTTGAAATCAAGAGACCCTTTAACTCCGGAGGAAGCTGAAAGGAGAAGAAAAAACATTGAAGCAGGAAACCCATTTAAAAAGTATGGTTACTATCCCAAAGTATCTACTTTGAGTAAAGGAAAGTATTTAGAGTTCCATGACAAGGATTCTATTGTAAGCATCGGTTCGGTAAGGTTTAACAGAAAGACCAAAGAAATTGTTGAGTTCAGAGAAATAGATTTGAGTGACCCGGATGCACAACCCTATTTGGATACAGCTGGAAGATGGTTTTCCCCTGATCCGTTGAGTGAGGAGTTTAGCAGTTGGTCACCCTATAATTTTGTATTTAATAATCCTATAAGCAATGTTGATCCTGATGGAAGAGCGCCTTTAACCGATTATAAATTATTGCAAAATGGTTCTGTTACTAGAGTTGACCCTAATGATGGAAGCGAGAAAAGAAAAGATGACAGACTATTTGCTACTGATAAAAAAGGTAATGTAACAAATACATCTCCTGTTGTAATAGATAAGGCTAAACCAAGTGATGGAACCATTATAAGTAGTTTAGCAACTGATTATGGATTAGCAGAACCTAGGTATCCACAGGGGATTAACTTTGGAAGAACAACAAATCCTATAGATGCTGCTAATGTGTTTATGTTTGCCGCTAAAAATTCTGATGTAGAATGGGGATTAGAAGCTTTTAAAGTAGGAAAGGGAGTTTCTTATACTGTATTTACAGGACACGATGATGATTCTACCCCTCCTAATTTTTTTAATCAATCTCCTTCAAAGTCATTATTTAACATCCATTCCCATAAAGATGTTAATGGACCTTCACCTATAAATGGTCAAACTAATGGAGATTATGGTATTTCAAGAGGAGGGGATAATTATTATAATCGTACTACAGGAAAAACAGACTATCCCTCTCACTATCTATACTATGCTCCCACTAAAGGAAAAACTAATTTATGGATATATCATTGGAGAAATAAAGACATTTATAAAAAGGACTTAGGCACAAGTACAATTAATTTAAAAAATCTAGGAAAGTAATCATGAGAAATATTTTATACCCGTTTATTTTAATACTTTTTTCATCTTGTAGTAAGAATCAAGATGAAAACAATATTTTTTCATCTGATGAAATATATAGAACTGTCATAGAAGGAGTTGATGATGTAAAAAAAGATGTTTCTAAATCCGACAGCATTTTCTATGTTTTCAACAGGCATGATACATTAATAGTGATGTCATCTGAATATGAAAATATATTAAGACCAACCCAAACTATAAAAAAAGAAGGTTATTTTAAATATAAAAAAAATAAAATTATAGTAACAGAACCTTATAATCCTACATTTCACATCTTAAAAGAAAATAATAAGCTTACACCTATTAGAAAATACGAAGGAAAATATCCTTATTACGATGGTAAAGACTTTCAAAAAGGAACTATTTATAAAATAAAAGACTTGAACCATTTAGAGCTAATAGATAAAGGCAATCTAACAAAGTACTTCTATAATATCCCTGAGTATGAAATACCTATGCCACCTGCTCCATCAAAATAACGTATGATAAATAAAATAAAAAAAATAGTTTTCTTTTTGTCTCTCTTATTTTTATGTTTTTGTAATAAAAAACATAATGCTCATTCTGCATTCAGTATTAATAAAAAAAATACCTTAACTGTAGAAAATCAATTATATAATAAAATTAATTTATTTGTTGATTCATCAGGTTGTAGAAAGGATAAAGTTATTGCTGTTAGATACCAGAAGCTTGATCATAAAGAATTTGTGCAGATATCTGCGCAAAATGTTTTTATTACTGATTCTTTATATGCTTTAAAAGAACATAATGGATATCTCTTAGCTGTTTATAATGAAGAGTTTTTCAATAATATAATTATTTCAAACGAATTTGAACGGAAAAAGATGATTAAGAAAAATGATATTTTTGATTTTAATAAAAATAATCAAACTGAAACTGGTATTCCATGCTTCGATTTGTATGAAATAAACAATAAAAGATTAATTGCTGTACCTAAAAATACTTATTATTACAATACTCTTTTTGCTGACCCTCCAATATTACCTTCTCTGCCTCCGCCATCAAAATCCCGTAGCAAGTAAGAGGCGAAGAAAGAACATTGAGGCAGGAAATCCCTTTAAGAAATATGGATATTATCCTAAAGTAGCGACCCTTAGCAAAAGAAAATATTTAGAGTTCCATGACAAGGATTCTATTGTAAGCATCGGTTCGGTAAGGTTTAACAGAAAGACCAAAGAAATTGTTGGGTTCAGGGAGATCGATTTGAGTGACCCGGATGCTCAACCCTATTTGGATACAGCAGGGAGATGGTTTTCTCCTGATCCGTTGAGTGAGGAATATTCAAGCTGGTCTCCTTACAACATGGTTATGAATAACCCCATAAAAAACATTGACCCTGATGGAAGAGGTGTCCTTGACAACTTCCAGTTACTTCAAAATGGTCAAGTTAAGCTGTTAGAAAGGACTAATGACAGTTCTGATACTCTTTTTGCTTCTGACAAAAAGGGAAATATAGATAAAAGTAAGAGTGTGACAGTTGACAAACCAACTCCTCAAAGTGGCAGTATTATTAATGATTTATCTGGAGGAGGGATACCAGACAATAGCGCATATGGATATTTGAGTGGGCAAGATGGGCAAAAAATGTTTCCTTTAGGTGTAAATAGAGCAAGAACTACGAACGCAAGTGATATTGGTAATGTATTTACTTTTGCAGCTAAATATTCTAATGTAGAATGGGGGTTAGCAGCCTATGAGACAGGGAGTAATATGACTTATGCTATTTATACAGGGCATAATATAGATAGAACTCCAGATACTATCCTAAAGCAAGGACTTTCTAAACTTTCTTTTGAAATTCACTCACATCCTGGGGGAACTTCTCCCAATAGTGGTGATTTTAATAGTTCTAAATGGTTAGATGGTAAATTTAGTAATACAAACTATCCAAGGCACTTTTTACTTTCAGCACCAAGGGGTGGTCAGATGGGATTATATGAGTATCATGAATACAATGGGCAAGGTCCAAAGATATTCTACCCAGGAAAATCAAATGTAAAAAGCCCAATGCTTATAAACAGAAGTTTTAATCCTAATACATTAAGAAAATGAAAAAATTGATAGTAGTGCTGGTAGGATTTATATTATTATCGTGTAAAAAAGAGGTAAATAACCCTTATTTCACATCCGATGAAATATACAATACTGTAGTAAAAAGTATTGAAACAATCCATACAGATATTTCTAAAAATACAGGACTTTTTTATGTCTTCAATAGGCATGATACTTTAATTGTTATGGCAGCAGAATATCAGAATGTTATCTATCCGACTTTTAGGATAAAGAAAGAAGGAACATTTTATACTGATTGTTGTAAAATTATTGTTACCCAACCTTATAATCCTAAATTTAATATAATTAAAAAGGATAATAAATTGAAACAAAATGATATTTCTGATAATTTAGGATTGTACAATGGAGATCCATCTCAAAAAGGGATGATTTACAAAATAAAAGACTTAAATCATTTAGAATTAATAGATAAAGGAAATTTATCTAAATACTTTTATTCTATAAAGGAATATGAAATTCCTGCTCCACCTCCGCCACCTGATCATAAATGAAAAAAATAATAATTCTTCATTTCTTGTTTTTATGTCTATTCAGCTGTAAAAAGGAAAATGAATACTTCACATCAGATAAAATTTATAATACTGTTATTGAAAGTGTAGATAAAATACATGAAGGTATTTCTAAAACAGATCGTATTTTTTATGTTTTTAACAGATATGATACATTAATCGTCATGTCCTCAGAAAGAGAAAACATACTGCGTCCTACGTATAGCATACAAAAGATAGGTTACTTTACTTATAAAAACAATAAAATCATAATTGCTAAACCCTACAAAGCAAAATTTGAATTAATCAATAAAAACAATAAATTAAATTATATTGATAATGATTTAAAGCCGCCATATTATCATGGGAATGACTATCAAAAAGGTTTTGTTTATAAAATGAAAGATTTACAAAATTTAGAATTGATTGATCAGGGAAATTTAATGAAATATTTCAAGCCCAATGCGGAGTATGAATATTTTCAACCTCCATCACCTACCAATTAAATGAAGATCACAATAATTTCAGCTTTTACTTTTTTCTTATTTACTTCGTGTGAAGAGAAAAAAAACAATACAGATTTAAATGATAATTTGTATAATGTTTTAATAGATTACCAGAAAAAAAATCCATTGAAAGAAACTCCTGAGAATTCAATGTATGTTTATGAAGTTTATTTTGATCCCGACAGCACTCTGTCTGTTTCTCTTAGTCCTATCGGAGTAAATCTTGAAGATAAAAATATCTATGGTATCTATAGGGATGAGTCATTGAAAGCCACCTACATTATAGATAAAAATAGGATAGGAAAAAATTTTGTAAAAAAATATTTTCAAAAAGACATGGAAAAATTTACCCGAAAAGATGTTGTAATTAACGATGCCATGTATCCGGAATATACCTATAAAATCAAGGGGGATAAACTTATATTATCTGACTCAATAAGAGGAAATGTTCATCAGTACATATTCTAAAAAAGATGCAAATTAAAACTAATATGAAAATATATATCATAGCATTTATTTTATTTTTTAATAATGCTGTATCACAAACAAAAAAAGGAGATTGCTTTTCTCTAAATCCTTTTATAAACGTTTTTATTGAAAACCTTATCAGCAAAGAGGTTAATCTGGATAAAAATTACTTAACCTTAATAAGTTTGAAGGATAAAGAGGGAAATTATAACATTGATTTAGAACTTACCTCAGGTGATATAAAAACATTTAAGATGGTGTCAACCAAAGAAATAAAAAAAACATATGGTAACATTACCCTCTTATTAGTGGGAAAAACGGATGAAGATTTAAAGTTTCTTAAAAAATCAATTGGGAAGTCTGACAAAGTGTTTCTAAACAAAGATAAATCTAAAAATAATACATCATTCTATGATGAAGATTATGTTTGGAGTACTTTTTTTGATACAAAAAAAGAGTTAGTCAATTTTTATATACCTGAAGAAAAAGAATCTGCTGATAAAATCTTCAATGACATAAAAAAAGATATTCATATCAGTCCAGAATTTGAGGCAATAGGTTGTAATTGCTTTTAAAATTAATTCTTTTCTTTCATTTTCACCTATGAAAACTTAGATGAAAATGGGTTTAAAATTCAAATTCCAGTTTTTCTGAAAGCAAGGCAAAAGGGCGGTGCCTCAGGAAATGAGTTCCTGTCTGACATTGTGTATTTCTCGCTCGGGACGTTCAACAATGTGCCGGAGCGCAATATCGTAGGCCCGTACCTCCACCTGATCAAAATGCTTGACGCGGCGTGGCTGATCCTGGAACGGAAAAACAGCAAAAAGAATCTTCTGCAATCCCTACCCACAGCTGAGGTTCAGTTACCGTAGGAATGCGGCCCCAAATCTTTCTATGCGATTCTCTGATACGATGTTTAGATTCCTGCGGAAATCACAGATTCGACGCAGTCAATGACAAACGGAGTGTTGAGATGATTATTCACTTTAATTGTAAAAGGAACGGCCATCCGGTGGCTGAGCGGAGCCGAAGCCACGTTATCATCCATGAAAGTCCGTGCAATCCGTGGGATATTTTTTAGCCGCGAGGAAGCGAAAGATGTTTTTCAGAATCATTTCGGACATTGGGTGCGGATGTCATCAGAACGGTAATCCCGGAAAAGAATTTTGCCGAAATTTTTATCGGAGCATAAGGCATTATTCTTTCTGCCGTCATTCCAGACGGTATTTTCCCCGTATTTGGAAAGGACGATCTCTTTTGACGGTTCGCTGAATCTGAAGGTGATGTATTTTTCCGAAGTGTATTCGTCCGGAACTTCATTGAACAGTTCAACCGTAAAAAACCGGTCTTTCACAACCAGTTTTCTGAAGGAATCCCCGAAACTGTTCGGGTAGATATTTTCGTTTTTCAGAACGTCGTATTTTTTATTCTGGTCATTTAATAAAATCAGTACAGGGGCAGTTTTGGTATCAGGATCCTGAGGATCCAGATCGCGGTTATTTGCCAGAACAACAATTTTGTCGGTAAAATGATCATTGTTCAGATCACCGTCTTTTTCCTCCAGAACAGAATATTTGTCACCGGCAACAGAGGCGATGACCGTTTTGGAATCCAAAGCTCCGGAGCTCTTCGCAGCCGTATTCCCGAAAAACTTCGGATATGCTTCCCTGACGTTGATCAGATCAACGGTTTCATATTTTCCGTCTTTATAAAACAGGGCATACCAGGGGCTTTTATATTTGGGAATGGCTATGGTCTTATGATCTTTTCTGAAAACAAATACTTTCGTGTCATCGGCATTTTTATAGGCTACTTTCAGAGAATCCAGGTAGGCTGATGCTTCAGAAAAATAGTTGTTGGCATCGTCTGCGATGGTGTAGAAATCTTCACCGTTTTTCTTTTTCAGTGCTGCCATCGCCTGATCACCCGGCGAAACGAAAACAATATCCTGATCATTCAGAACCATGGTGTCGGATTTTAAGGGAGCAGATGTTGTTTTTTCCCGGGATTTATTGCAGGCGACAGAAAAAAAGGTAATGAGTACGGTTAAAAGAAGGTTTTTCATAATGTATTGGTTTATTTCTAAATGATAACATCCGTTTTCATCCCGTCTCATCCTCTTCTGACAAAGTGAAAATTAGGGTTTCCGCTTTATACTTTAATAAAAAAACAGTGTTGTTATTTAATTGTACTGTTTCTAACCATAAATCCGATCCTGTTATTTGATTCTGTCATAAACCCGTTGCGGTACTTTTGATAAATTTTTATTTTGGGATTTCATTAATGACAAATATTTTGTATAATTTATTTTCGCCTGATTCTGATCCTGAATTTTCCAAAGCACATCTGCCAAATTAAGATAAGCAACAATTCGGTCTGGAAATTGACGGATGATTTGCTCTAAGAGAATTTTTGATTGTTGATTGGCCCCAATTTTTTCTAAATTAAAAGCCTGATTGTTCGCTGATTCCACATTACTGATGTTGATATCACCGTCTTTTACATCAGGATAGCTAATAAAGAGATCTTCTGTAGAATATTGAAAATTTTGTGTCGCAAAAGGTATATTTTTAGAATCGTAAATGGACATTGATGAGCTGGCCTGTTCAAAATTATCCGGAAGTTCTGCGCCTAATGACTGTAGATTTTCATAGGTTTTATTTAACATATTAAAATTGTCAATGTATAACCTATTGATCATCAATCCATCCTGTCCGAATTTTATAATTTCTTTATCTATTAATAAGATTCCTGTCTCTGAATAAATAAAATCATATTTTTCTTTGATTTTTGTTAAAGAAGCATTTTGCTCATATAGTAATGAAAAACCGGTGTTATTAGTTTGAATCAGTTCTGTAGAAACAGACATCTCATTTACCACGAGATTCTTATAAACGGTTTTTTTATTGTTATAGAACACTATTAAATCAGCACCTTCTATTACAACTTTGGGAGCCTGATTTTCCTTATCAGAATTCTGAAGCTTGCTTATTGATTTAGTATTACTGTTATGACGGCCTTTTTCCGGATGTTCTGATGGCTTTGCACAAGAACTTAAGAAAATACTAAGTGTTACTATTAATACAAAATGTTTTATCATTGAGTTTATTTAAAATTTAAATGCTCATCATTTATTATACTGTATATCAGAAACTTTCCTGAATCATCCTTTTTTACCAGGACATCAATATTTGTTTTTGCTTCATCTTGTCCACCAAACTGTAAAAAACTTACTCTGTACTCATCATTATTTTTTAAAGGTTTTATTTCTAAGGATTTTTTGATGCTTTCGCCATTATAATCCTGCCCTTTTATAAAAGGATCATAGTCAATAATTAAATTTTCAGGATTCTTAGTCAAACTGTCAATTCTTTTTAATACCCTGCTTGAAACAAAATCCTTCATTGATTTTTTCTTGTCAAGAGGTTCATCTGAGCTGTAAAAATTAAGGTAAAAATCCCTGAGCATCTTAATCGCTTCTTTAGAATGTGTATTTTCCTGTACCATACCTGTTACTGAATGCGGATTTATTTTCGTTTCCTGTTTACAATAGATAAAGAAAAAAGAGACAATTAAAAATGATATTATTTTCATATAGTTTTGTTTTATAATTAATTATTCCAGCGGTATATAGCATATTTTTTATCTGTTGAGTATTGGTTTGCAACCCAGAATGATTTCTGCTTAAAATCAGAGACCCATTGTGTGCCATTCCACATAGCAACATGGCCATAAGGATGTCCTTTCACAGAACCGAAAGCTGCAATATCCCCTTTTTTTAGAGTAATTGAATTTATATCGGTACCTACCTTAGTGAATCCGTATTTTACCAGCTTATCCGTATCATAATATTCTGTAGCGTGCCCAAAAATATTTGCTATTCCTCCGGCATTTATCGCCTTTCTCACGTACTTTGCACAGGCACCTTCAGATTTTGCTAAGGCATTTTTGTTAATATAATTTACAGCAGCCTCAATATTATATTTTTCCTTGGTTTGTGGTTTGGATTTACTACTGCTTTCCTTACAGTTGCATTCTTTGATTTTTAGGCATTTTTCTATTTTTTCAGCATATCCCTGTATTTTTGCTGCCTGATCTACACCATTAATCACTCTTCTTGCATTATAATAGTCTTTACTGTTATTCGTAATATAATCAGAAAGTTTTCTTCCCGTGAAAACACCTTTCTCACTACCATAGATCATAATCTTTACTGCTAATTCGTGATTAAGGGCATTTTCTCTGTTATCAACAAGATTTACACCAAATTTCTCCTGCATTTTTCTGTAATTCTTTTTCCACGTAAGCTGTACATAACCTCGCCCATAGTATTTTTCACCATCGCCTTCTTTGGTATTTTCATTATCTTTAGCCATCTTTTTACGTTTGTCACTTTTACCTAAAACAGGATCATACATTTCCTGGAAATATTTCTTTCTGACATTTGCGCTTAGCCAGTTTGCTTCTTCCACAGGGTCAAATGTATGCCCGGTTTCCAGTTTAGCAGTAGCTAATAGATAGGCAATATGATATTTATTACAGCATCTTTTCTCGTTAGAATAATACTCGGAAATGCTTCTGAACATTCTTCGCAGACTATTTTTAACAGAATTTGAGAGAGGGATTAATTTTCCCTGTTTATTTTTTTTAGGAAATTCTAACTCGTAATTTTTAAGAAAATATTCTTCATCTATTATACAGCAATCAGCTTTTTTATCACTTTTTTTATCATCCTTTTCAGGTGTAGGATTAACGGTAGTTGGACTCCTTACTTTTTCCACTTCCATCAGACCATCAGAATTGACACCGAATTTCTGAGATTCTGCTGATACATCAATAGGGATAACCTCAAGGAAATAATTCTGTTTTCCGGAGTCGGAATCCATACTTCCGAAATCTATTCCCTTCCCGAATGTTCCCTGGCTGATGGTAAAGCTGCCGGTAAGAATAAGATCATTTACAACTTTAATTTTTCCGCTTTCGTATACCAGATCATTACTGCCCAAATCATATTCCCAAACTTTGTACTGGACATGTTTGCCCACCATTCCGCTCGTCTTGATTTTTACCTGGACTTTTTTCCCGACCTGAACTTTTGTTAACTTGCCGCCACCGGCATCTGCAAAATAGGCATCCAGGATTTTGCCTTTCGCATCGGGTTGTTTCGGTGTTTTGCCGGTAGAAGTTGCCGGAAATTTCGGAGAATCCGTTTTCGGTTTAGGCTGATAATCAGGATTGGCTGCGAGTACATTTATCTGACTTGCTTTCTCACCTTTACCCAAATAGGTTGCCGTTACATAATATTCGTGGTTGGCCCCTTCGTCGCTGTCGCCCTTCATCAGGAATTTATTGGCAACCTGGCGCATAATCTTTTCATCCGCACTCAAAAGAATTTTTGCTTCTGCAATACCTCTTTCATTTACCGTTGCTTTAAAGACATGCGGAATTTTATTATTTTTGTTAACCGCTGCATCATGCCCTTTACCGGCAGCATCATCTTCCCAGAGCTGGAATTCGATCTCCTTACCAAATAAACCTGTACAAAAAGCCTGAGCGACCAGCGTATCCGTGTAATTTGCCCTGTTGATATCTTTTTTCCCTCTGTTGAAGAGAACAACTTTGTCAATCTGTGCGTTTCTGCTGGATGCAGGGGTGACTTCCAGTTTGCCGAATAACTTTTTTGATGGTTCCACACTGGGTAAGAGACCTTGCACCACCTCGAAAACCCGTATCTCGAAAAGCTCTCCGGCAACAGGTTCAAAGAATTTATAATCTACTTTCATTCCTTTTTTCGGAACTCCGTTTTTTGTAATATCCATCCATCCGCCGCTTTTCTGTTTTTTGAAAAGATACCATTCATAGCTGGCATTGCTACTGATGAAAGGAAGAGCACCAAATAGATTGATCCCATAAGAATTAGTCTCTCCGACTATTGGATTCTGATTGCCTGTAATCGCTCCCATATTTATTCGTAATACAATTGATCCGACTCATTGATTTCTTCCTTAAATTCTTCAAAATCCATCACAGGATTATACGTCTGCTGTTCCCGGGAATCTGCTTTGTTTACATTGCTTTTCCCGGCTTCACTCTGCTGTCCGTGCTTCATCACTGTAATTTTTCCACCCGTTGCACACATCAGTTCAGAGCGTTCTGTCACAGCACTTTTGCCCATCACTTTTACTTTTTCGTAGGTTTTTGTCCATTTTCCGGCAGGTGAATAAGCACAGGGATTACCGTTTTTTATACTGCAGGTTCCAAAAGGCATAGCAGTAGGATTAAAGGTGAGATCGTCTTCTGTTACCGCAAGATAATCAGCTTCGCCTTTCTCATCATTCCAATAGTGTTTTTGTTGACTGGTGACTTTAAAGTTTGGGAACTTTGTGCCTTTGTCGCAGCATGCCATTCCTTTCTGTACTACAAAATATTTCCCGTCGTGTTCGCTGGAGCTGCTCTCCACCTTTTTGTCTTCTTCTTTTTTGTCACTGTTTTCCTCAGTCGGTTCCGTGTTTTCTTCATCTGTGGCATCCGGTTCTTCATTTACCTCTTCATCAAAACCATTCACATCACCGTCAACAAGATCATTATCATTTAGAAATGTTGAAAAACCGGTTTGAAAAAAAGCATGGTCTTTTCCGGATACCTTATTTTTGTCAGGATCTTCTTTCATCATAAATCAGTTTTAATGTTTGTTTTCGGTAAAGCTCACCCTCATTATTTAAAATAACGAAAGCCTCTGCCTGAAGCATTTTTTTTGTTTTCTTATCGGTGTGGTAACGGAATTCTATTGTGCCGTCTGACTGTTCTTGAGATTTTTCGGTAAATGGTACCCCGCGCAATACTTCCTGGATACTGGAGGGTTCTTCAATATAACCTTTTAGCAGAGTTTCTGCTGTTTCGGGTTCTGTATGACTGTATTCTGCATTCATTCTGCACTTCAGCAAAAAAGAATTCTGAATAAAACAGAAATCTTCCGGCCAGTTACCGGTTTTATGAAACCATTCCATCTTCGGGAAAATCAGCTGATAGAGCAGGGTAGAGGAAAACTGTTTTAAAATATACCCCGAATTTTCCAAATTTGAGGCAAATTTGTCAAGATAGGCCTTGTAAATCTCACCAGTAAAAAAGCTTTCCAGATCAGGTCTTTTTTTCTCAAACTTTTGTTTCAGTTTTTCAAATTCAAAAATCCCGGAGATTTTTCCCTGAAAAGGAATAGTGAAAGTGATAGGATAAATGCTTTCCATACAGGCCAAAGCTATTTCGCTGATCTTATCGTCGGGATGGTTTTCATTTTTTCTGAAATCATGACATCGTACATCTGCTGTATAAACTGCGGTATCGGTTTCCTGCTTTCTTTTAAAATTGATATCCACTTTATATTCAATTTCAATGGCATTTCCTGAGAAACTCAAAAAAGTTTCTGTCACAGAATAACAATCTGCATAAAAATCCTCAGTAAGGTGGGGTGGAGGGAGCTCTTTCTCTCTTTCTGTTTTTAACTGCTGCGGACTTTTATAGTCTTTAGGAATAATGATCTGCTTTATGCCAAACAGATTATCAAACCATACCTTATCCATTTTACCACAATGGCTGTTGTGGAAATCTTTAAGCTGGTCACCGGTGATCCCGATGGCTTTTCCGATTTTCCCAAGGGTATCTCCGGGCTGTACTTCATATAGCAGAATATTTTGGTCCATAATTGTGTTTTTTGTAGCAAGAGATATTTCAGCTTTATAAATTTAGTAAATAAAATGTCAGGAGATTCAAAGAATAATCAATATTTTGAAAAAAAGTTTAGTGATTCTATAAGGCATTTGCAGGTAACAGAATAAATATCAAAATAACAATGACTTTTATTATCTATGTAAATTTGATTACCGGAAAATAAAAAGACGCAAAAAGATTGGATTGGCAGGCTTTCATCATAACGATACTAAAAAATAATATCTCACAAGTTTTAAACTTTTCAGCGCAGGCTCAATTTGTAGCGTAAAAGTTTTAAATCCTGATCTTTTTGTTCTTTTGCATCAAGGTAAAAGAGTAAATGAAATATAACAGAAGCAAATTAACCATTGTACGTGCTCAAAAGTTTTAACCTCCCATAGATAATGAATATTAAGCAGATTTAAGAGCATTGAAATCGGTTCAAATAAGGCTCTGATTATATTGATTATTAACAGCTTACCACTGATGCATAACGACGAGGTATCCGTTAAAATATAAGCATTTACAAAGCAAGAGTTGCTGCCGAATCTTATTAGAAAACAGGGAATTCTCTGTTTGCGAAATATGCAAATAAACAGGTTAAAAATTAACAATTCCTTAAATATAAAAGTTAATACTTCCGGACAGGAATAACCTGCCGGAAATACCCGATTTTCCGGGCATTCTCCGACCCTTGTTCGAGAGTTCTTCGGAAAAAGACCCGTTTTTCCGAAGCGGACCCGAAGAAGACCCGAAGAAATGCAGGAGGGTACCGGTCATAGGTTGCCAAAACCTGCCAAAACCGGACACAAGCTGCCAGAATTTATTCAGGCCATTGAAAATTGAAAATCCTGTTATATCTTCGTTCCGTTAACCCAAAAAAGCAACCTCATGGCAAATATCACAAAAGGGATCCTGGACAGATCCTCAGAAAAAGCAGGAATGGCAGCGGGCGCCAAACAATGCGGACAGGATCTTATCCGGAGCACGTCCAAGCTTCACCGGGCTGCTGGGAAGCCGCTGCTCCGGCCAGTGAAGTCGAGATGGGTGACCGAATCTGTCCAACCGCTGAAGAGTACAACAGTGGCCCCGAAGACCGAAAAGGTGATCTGTTGGCTTGTCAGGACCATCCCAATAACGGACAAAACCCATGCGGTATGTTGCAATAAAGATGCAGTCACTGTTGGATTCTTCGAAGCGCTTACGGCCAGGGCTGTATGCATTTTACTTTCCCTACACTTTCGTCCTGCGCCTACTTCTTATGTATTCTGCAGAATCTCATAATACATTTAAAATTTCCATAAGATTTTACAAATCAATAGTATACATTGCCGGAATCTGTTCCTACTTTACAAACCGTCCGTATGAAGGTACGGCCAGTGTGTCGAAATCATCAGCGAGCTTATTTAGGCCAAGTCTCAGTTCTTCACCTTCCATATATTGCCCGTGTCCTGAAATCACAATGGATGGGGATAAGTTTCTTAGCCTGGCTACGGTATCCCTGGCGGCTGCCCAATCTGTAGTTAAGTATCGGGGAGGGCCCTGTACTTCACGTTTCTGAACCAGTACTTTATAGAATGAATCCTGTTTTACCGTTATAAAAGCATCGGCTGAGATCAGGATATGGTCTTTCTCACGAAAGAAGACCACCTGGCCGGGAGAATGGCCGGGCGCATGGATCCAGTGCCATTCGCTGAGGCCCGGTAATTCACCATGCTCAGGATAATCAGATACACGTCCGGAAATATCTATGGGTTTGTGCGGATAAATGAAAGACAGCTTGGCCAGTAAGCCGCCTTCAACAGAAGTGTCAGGTTCAGGATATTCCTGTTTCCCGGTAATGAAAGGAATTTCCAGAGGATGGGCATATACAGGTACATCCCATTTTTCCAAAATTGTTACAATTCCACCGACATGGTCAAAATGGCCGTGGCTCAGGAATATTGCTACCGGCGGCCTGTCTTTGCCGTAGCGATCTTCAGCAGCGGCGATAATTTCCTCCCCGCACTCCGGCATTCCGCAGTCTATTAAAAACCAATCTTCACCTGGCTTCCCCAGCATTACCACATTCACGATCTGATTGGTATAATAATATACATCATCTGTTACCGATTTACCGTTTCTGCTGGAAAACGACGTCATCGGAATTATTCTGTTGTCATCACTCTGCTTCATACTAAATATTTTTTATGGTTTGTATCATTTTAATATAGGTTAGTGTGCATTCAGGGCTGTATACACAAAAATAAGTGCTTATACCACACTTCAGATAAGTAACTGAATGACTATACATATTTTAAAAACAAAAACCATACCTGAACGCAGCCTTTTCAATGTGTTTATTTTAGCATAAAGTTGTAAAAAATCATATAATAACTGCAGAGATTTTTGTATGGATAAACGGTGGTTATAGCAATACTAACTAGTTTTAGTTGATGCCTTTCTTATATTTAAGTGATGAGCTGAGGAACACAATTCCAGGTTTGAAATATCAATATTCCATAAAGGCTGATTTTTGTTGATGATGACAATTGAACGGTCATTGAGATCAGATTCCCTGACAAAGCAGTAATAAAGATACATTTGATATTAAAAAAATCTTATAGGGTATCCTATGATATATATGTTATCATCTTCATTTTAATTTCCAACGATAAGGAATAAAACAGAATCCAGATGAAAAATAAATTACGACATGATTTGTCGCTTTGCGGTTATAGCTTTGCCGGACAATGATCATCATGATGTTAAATTGATGTATAAATCTTTTCATTGTGAGGTAAAAAGAATACTTTTGCAGGAATTATAAAAAAATAATAATTAAAATACTAAGGACATGAAAAGACTCTACATGAGCGCACTCACCGTGTGTGTGGTACTTGGCATTTCGGCCCAGGAAGTGGTATG
>Ga0265798_10000471_pt1 | contig 67241 bp, 54 predicted proteins | sample P3T30metagenome_FD_192430 | JGI IMG/M metagenome (GOLD analysis project Ga0265798, IMG submission 192430) | Plant litter microbial communities from East Loma Ridge, Irvine, California - P3 T30 | ecosystem: Environmental > Terrestrial > Plant litter > Unclassified | place: USA: California... | reverse complement strand
AGCCGGCCTGGCCGTCGTCGCAGGCCGCCTGCCGCAGGACCTGCAGGGCAGCTTCTACCGCAACGGACCGGGCCGACTCGAGCTCGGCGGCGAGCGCTACCACCACTGGTTCGACGGCGATGGCTTTGTCCAGCGCTGGACCATTGCGGACGGCAAGGTGGGCCACCAGGGGCGCTTCGTCGAAACCCGGCGCTTCCGCGATGAGTCCGAGGCCGGCCAATTCCTGTACCCGACCTTCGGCACCATGGTCACCCGGCGCGGCTTTCGCGGCAACGACACCCTGAACGCCGCCAACACCAACCTGCTGCCTTTCAATGGGCATCTCTACGCGCTGTGGGAAGGCGGCTCGGCTACCGAGGTCGACCCGGAGTCGCTGGCCACGCTCGGCATCAAGACCTGGCGCGAGGACGTGCAGGCGATGCCCTTCTCGGCGCATCCGAAAGTCGACCCGCAGGGCGGCATATGGAACTTCGGCGCCCTGCCCGGCGCCAACCGGCTGGCACTGTACCGGATCGACGCCCGGGGCAGGCTGCTGCGGACTGCGGTCCTGGAGATTCCACAACTGGCGATGGTCCACGACTTCGCCGTCAGCGCGAAGCACCTGGTGTTCGTGGTGCCGCCCTACGATTTCAGCGCCGATCCCACGCTGAGCTTTGCCGAGCGCCATGTGTGGGCAGGAAGTGGAGAGAAACAAAGACCGACCCGCATCGTGGTGGTGTCCAAGGACACGCTGGCCCTGCGCCAGGTATTCGAGCTGCCGCCGCAGATGGTCTTCCATCTCGGGAACGCCTGGGACGACGGCGACTGCACGCGCTTCGACGTGGTGCTGCACGCGGGCGACGCCGTCGCCGGCCTGGGCAGCCTGATGCGCGGCGTGCGCCAGGACAATGCGCCGGGCCGCAGCCAGGCCGTGCAGGTGTGCCTCGACTACGCCAGCGGCCACGCCACGACCGGGCGCCTGCTCGGCCCCAGCGAGTTCCCGCGCGTGATGCCGCAGGTCGTCGGCACCCGCCACCGCCGCCTGGCTTTATTGAGCAGCGACCGCGCGAACCGCGAACTGGTGCTCGACACGGTGAACGTGGTCGACACCGACAGCGGCAAGGCCGACAGCTACCGCTTCGGCGCCGGCTGGCAGGTCGAGGAACATGTGCTGGTACCACGCAGGAACGCCCGTCATGAACGCGACGGCTACCTGGTCGGCGTGGCCCAGGACAGCCGGCGCGGCGTGGGCGTGCTGAGCGTGTTCGACGCCGCGCGCATCAGCGATGGTCCGCTGGCCCTGGCCAGCTTGCCCTATCGCACACCGCACTGCTTTCATGGTAATTTCTTGCCTACTTGACCATCATGACCATGTCTTCCCATCCGACAGAAGCTGCGCCGCGCGGCGTGCATCCACTCGAAGTGCTGGGGCCGTTCCGCCGTCTCCGCGCGTCGGGGCGGCGCAACGTGGCCTATACCTTCGTCTGGAACTGCTTGATCGGCCTGGTGCTGGCCGCCGCCGAACAGTGGCTGGCCGGCCGTCCCGGGCCCTTCGGCCCCAGGCTGGCGGTCATGCTGGCCGGCGCCAACGTGGTCGGCTTCCTGATCCATGGCGCGCTGTACAGCCTGCGCCGTTTTGCGCCGCTGGCGGTGTCGGGCAAGGGCTGGCGGCCGCGCCTGGCCCAGATGGCGGTGTCGTGCATCGGCGCCCTGCTCGGCATCGGGCTGATGCGGATCGTGCTGTCGAAGGCCCACCCGCTGGACGTGCTGCGCTCGGGCCCGATGCTGACCATCGCCCTCTATGCCGTCGGCACCGCCGTCATCATCCGCCTGGTGCTGTTCGCCGGCGAGCGCCGCATCGAGCGGGAAACCCAGGCCGCGCGCCAGCAGGAACAGATCGCCGCCGCCGGGCGCCTGCTGGCCGAGGCGCGCCTGCGCGCACTGCAGGCCCAGATCGAACCGCACTTCCTGTACAACACCCTGGCGAATGTCGTCAGCCTGATCGACACCCAGCCGGCCCAGGCGCGGCGCATGCTGGAGCGCTTCATCGACTACCTGCGCGCCAGCCTGGCCGCCAGCCGCGCCGATTCGGCCACCCTGGGCGGAGAGCTCGACCTGGTCGGCGCCTACCTCGACGTGCTCGGCGTGCGCATGGGCGCGCGGCTGCGCTACCGGATCGAGGCCGATGCCGACGCGCGCGCGCGGCCGATCGCACCGATGCTGCTGCAGCCGCTGGTGGAGAATGCGGTCATGCACGGCATCGAGCCGAAGATGGAAGGCGGCGAGATCCTGGTGCGGGCGCGGCTGGCCGACGGCGCGCTGTGCGTCGAAGTCAGCGACAGCGGCATGGGACTGGGCCATGCGCCGCCGCGTCCCGGCGGCGGCGTCGGCCTGTCGAACCTGCGCGAACGGGTGCGCCAGCTGCATGGCCCCACAGCCCAGCTACAACTGATCGAGAACCAAGCCTGCGGCGTGACCTCGCGCCTGCTGCTTCCCTTACCCGAGGTGCCATCATCGACTCCCCCCGCGCCCTGATCGCCGACGACGAACCGCACCTGCTGGACTACCTCGCCGCCCAGCTGGTCCAGGCCTGGCCCGAACTGCGCGTGACGCGCGCCGCCAACGGCATCCAGGCGCTGGAGCTGATCGACGAACTGGCCCCGGACGTCGTCTTCCTCGATATCCGGATGCCGGGACTGACCGGACTCGATGTGGCGGCACGTTTGTTCGGCGGCGGCCGCGCGCCGCGCGTGGTGTTCACCACCGCGCACGAGCAGTATGCGCTGCATGCGTTCGAGCATGCGGCCTTCGACTACCTGCTCAAGCCGATCGGGCTGGAGCGCCTGCAGCGCACCGTGGACCGGCTGCGCGACGCCTTGCGCTCTTCGGCCCCCGCCCCTGCCGTGGCGCCGGATGCCTTGCAGGCGCTGCTGCGGCAGCTGGGTGTGCCTGCGCCTGCTGCTGCCCCCGCGCCGCTGCAGTGGATACGCGCGGCGCAGGGTCAGGAAACGCGCCTGATCGCGGTCGACGAGGTGATCTACTTCCAGAGCAACGACAAGTACACCAGCATCTTCCTGGCCGATGGCGAGAGCTTGATCCGCACGCCGCTGGCCAAGCTGAAGGAGCAGCTCGACCCGCAGCAGTTCTGGCAGATCCACCGCGGTGTGATCGTCGCGGCGAAGCACGTCGCCGGCACGCGCACCGATTTTCGCGGGCGCCTGCACGTGAAACTGAAGGGGCGCGGGGAGCAGCTGGTGGTGAGCCGGAACTACGTCGATCTGTTCCGCCAGATGTAGTTCAGGACTGGCCCGGCGTCGACATCCGCGCCAGCGCTGCCAGGTCCAGGTCGCCATCGCCGCGCGCCACGGCCTCCTGCAAGGTCTCGCGCAGCACGCCGCCGAAGCGCAGGCGCAGGCCCTGCTCGCTGGCGGCAGCGTTGGCCAGCCCGACGTCCTTCAGGCCGAGCGACAGCTTGAATCCGGCCGGGCCATAGCGCTCCTGCGCGATCATGCCGCCATAGCCCTTGTAGACGGGCGAACCGGCGAACAGGGTCTGGCTCAGGAGGTCGAGGAAATCGGCCGCCGGAATGCCGTGGGCGCCGGCCAGCGCCGACGATTCGCCCATCGCCTCGATGGCGCAGGCCAGGCTCAGGTTGGCGCCGAGCTTGACGGCGCTGGCTTGCTCGGGGCTGTCGCCAAAACGCCAGGTCTTCTGGCCCATCAGGTCGAACAGGGGCTGGACGCGCGCGATCAGCGCATCCGGCCCGGCGGCAACGATGTTCAGCCTGCCGGCTGCGGCGACATCGACCCGGCCCAGCACGGGCGCGGCGATGTAGCCGACGCCGTGCTCGGCGTGCAGCGCCGTCATCTCGCGCGAAAAGGCGACCGAGACGGTGGCCATGTTGACGTGGACGGCGCCGGGCTTCAGCGCAGCCAGCGCACCGCCATCGAGCAGCACGGCGCGCGTGGCGGCATCGTCGGCGAGCATGGTGAAGAGGATATCGACGGCGGCTGCCTCGGCGGGCGTGGCGGCGGCGTACGCGCCTTGCGCGGCGAGGTCGTGGGCGGGTTGCGGGCTGCGGTTCCAGACACGCAGCGGGTGGCCGCCCTTCAGCAGGTTGGCGGCCATGCCGCGTCCCATGGCGCCGAGGCCGATGAATCCGATTTCCATTGTGGTTCTCCTGTCTTGCGCCGCACTCGCGGCTGATGACACATTGAACCAGTATTTGGGGACGCGCGGCATCCCGTATGGATGCGTCGCGGGATGTGTCATACACCGCGCTGGTTCTCTGCCTGATGAGCGTCCACGGGATTCAACGTTGATTCCGCCAACGATGCGCAAAAAAAACGGGACCGTCCGGTCCCGTTTTCGCTCCTGCGGTCACGCGTATGGCTTAACGCTTGCGCGCTGGCGGCAGGTCGGTGCAGACGCCTTTGTAGACCTCGGCGGCCATGCCGATCGACTCGCCCAGGGTCGGGTGCGGGTGGATGGTCTTGCCGATGTCCACGCCGTCCGCGCCCATTTCGATGGCCAGGGCGATCTCGCCGATCATGTCGCCGGCGTTCGTGCCGACGATGGTGCCGCCGATGATGCGGTGGGTCTCGGCGTCGAACAGCAGCTTGGTGAAGCCCTCGGCGCGGCCGTTGGCGACGGCGCGGCCCGAGGCGGCCCATGGGAAGTGGCCCTTCTCGACCTGGATGCCCTTCTGCTTGGCTTCGTCTTCGGTGATGCCGGCCCATGCCACTTCCGGATCGGTGTAGGCCACCGATGGAATGACCTTGGCGTCGAAGTAGGCCTTCTCGCCGTGCGCCGCTTCCGCTGCCACGTGGGCTTCGTGCACCGCCTTGTGCGCCAGCATCGGCTGGCCCACCAGGTCGCCGATGGCGAAGATGTGCGGTACGTTGGTGCGCATCTGGCCGTCCACGCCGATGAAGCCGCGCTCTAGCACTGCCACGCCGGCTTTATCCGCTGCGATCTTCTTGCCGTTCGGGCTGCGGCCGACGGCCACCAGCACCAGGTCGTACAGCTGCGGCTCGGGTGCGGCGACGCCGGCTTCGGCGGATTCAAACGTGACCTTGATCCCTTCCGCCAGCGCTTCCACGCCGACGGTCTTGGTCTTCAACATGATGTTGTCGAAGCGGTGGGCGTTGAACTTCTGCCAGACCTTGACGGCCTCGCGGTCGGCGCCCTGCATCAGGCCGTCCATCATCTCGACCACGTCGATGCGCGCACCGAGGGTCGAATAGACGGTGGCCATTTCCAGGCCGATGATGCCGCCGCCGATGACCAGCATCTTCTTCGGCACCTGGCGCAGTTCCAGCGCGCCGGTGGAGTCGACGATGCGCGGATCTTCCGGCACGAACGGCAGCTTCACGACCGACGAGCCGGCGGCGATGATCGCTTTCGCGAACTTCACCACTTTCTTGGCGCCGTCAGGGCCGGTGACTTCGATGTGGTTCGGGCTGAGGAACTGGCCCAGGCCCTGCACCACGGTCACCTTGCGTGCCTTGGCCATGCCGGCCAGGCCACCGGTCATGGTCTTGATGACCTTGTCCTTGTGGGCGCGCAGCTTGTCGATGTCGACTTCAGGACGGGCGAAGGAAACGCCGAGGTCGGCCATGTGCGCGGTCTCGTCCATGATGTGCGCCACGTGCAGCAGCGCCTTGGACGGGATGCAGCCCACGTTCAGGCAGACGCCGCCCAGGGTCGCGTACTTCTCGACCAGCACCGTGTTCATGCCCAGGTCGGCCGAACGGAAGGCGGCCGAGTAGCCGCCGGGGCCGGCGCCCAGCACCATCATTTCGCATTCGACGTCGACCTGACCGCTGTAGCTGGCCGCGTTCGGCGCAGGCACGGCGTTCGGTGCGGCCGCATCAAGCTTGTGGGCCGGCGCATACGAATCCGTTGGACCAGCGGCGGCGGTCGGCGCCACGGCTTGCGCGCCGATCTGCGCGGCAGGTGCGGACGACTCGGCAGGCTTGTCGTCCGGAGCCGGAGCCGAAGCTGCGGCAGGCGCGGCACCCGCACCACTCTCGTCGATCATCAGCAGCAGCGAACCTTCGTTCACCTTGTCGCCGACCTTGACCTTCAGTTCCTGCACCACGCCGGCGTGGGTCGATGGAATCTCCATCGAGGCCTTGTCCGATTCCACGGTGACCAGCGACTGGTCGACCTTGATCGTGTCGCCGGGCTTGATCATCAGTTCGATGATCTCGACGTCCTTGAAATCGCCGATGTTCGGGACTTTTACTTCAACAGTACTCATGCTCGGCGCTCCTTAGAGAAGGGTCTTGCGCAGGTCGGCCAGCACTTCGGCCAGGTAGGCGGCGAAGCGTGCGGCGCCGGCGCCATCGATGACGCGGTGGTCGTACGACAGCGACAGCGGCAGCATCAGGCGCGGCTGGAAGGCCGAACCATCCCACACCGGCTTCATCGCCGACTTCGACAGGCCGAGGATGGCCAGTTCCGGTGCGTTGATGATCGGCGTGAAAGCGGTACCGCCGATGCCACCCAGCGACGAGATGGTGAAGGTCGCGCCCTGCATGTTCGCCGGCGAGAGCTTGCCTTCGCGCGCCTGTGCCGACAGTTCGCCCATTTCGGTGGCGATCTGCGACACGGTCTTCTTGTCGGCATCCTTCACGACCGGTACCACCAGGCCGTTCGGGGTGTCGGCCGCGAAGCCGATGTTGTAGTACTGCTTGAGGATCAGGTTGGCGCCGTCTTCGCTCAGCGAGGCGTTAAATTGCGGGAACTTCTTCAGCGCGGCGACCGATGCCTTGATCACAAAGGCCAGCATGGTCAGCTTGACTGCCGACTTCTGCTTGGCCAGCGCCGCGTTGGAGTCGACGCGGAACTGTTCCAGGTCGGTCACGTCGGCTTCGTCGAAGGTCGTGACGTGCGGGATCATGACCCAGTTGCGGTGCAGGTTAGGGCCGCTGATCTTCTTGATGCGCGACAGCGGCAGCAGTTCGGTCGGGCCGAACTTCGAGAAGTCGAGCGATGGCCATGGCAGCAGGTCGAGGCCGACGCCGGAGCCGCCGGCTTTCGCTGGCGCGGCGGCAGGTGCGGCCATCACGCCCTTGACGAAGTTTTGCACGTCTTGCTGGGTGATGCGGTTCTTCGGACCGGTGCCCGGCACGCGCGACAAGTCGACGCCGAGTTCGCGCGCGAACTTGCGGATCGATGGGGATGCGTGGGCTTTGCTTGCATCGCCGGCCGGGGCGGCGGCAGGTGCAGGCGCAGCAGGTGCAGGTGCCGGTGCTGGCGCAGCAGCCGGTGCCGGTGCAGGCGCCGCAGCGGCTGGGGCCGGTGCAGCAGCAGGTGCAGGGGCCGCAGCAGGTGCAGCGTCAGCAGCCGGCGCAGGCGCGGCAGCGCCACCCTCGGCCTCTTCAATCATCAGCACCAGCGACCCTTCGGCCACCTTGTCGCCGACCTTGACGTTGATTTCCTTGACCACGCCCGCATGGCTGGACGGGATCTCCATCGACGCCTTGTCGGATTCGACGGTCAGCAGCGACTGGTCGACCTTGATCGTGTCGCCCGGCTTGACCATCAGTTCGATGACTTCGACTTCCTTGAAGTCGCCGATGTCCGGGACTTTGACTTCCACAATGCTCATCGTATTAGCTCCGTTATTTTTTATCTGGCTGTGGGCTCAAGCTCCTCCCTGCCCCCTTTGGGGGGAGGGAGGGCGCAAAAGCATTCACATTCGCATTGATTACTGGGTCACCGGATTCGGCTTGTTCGCATCGATGCCGTACTTGGCGATCGCCTGGGCCACGACCGACTTCTCGATCTTGCCTTCGTCGGCCAGCGCGCGCAGGGCGGCAACCGTCACGTAGTAGCGGTTCACCTCGAAGAACTCGCGCAGCTTGACGCGCGAATCCGAGCGGCCGAAGCCATCGGTGCCCAGCACTTTATAGGTGCGGTCCTTGGGCATGTAGGCGCGGATCTGTTCGGCGAACATGCGCATGTAGTCGGTGGTCGCGACGATCGGGCCGCTCGTGTTCTGCATCAGCGAGGTCACGTAAGGCACGCGCTGCTCGGCATCCGGGTTCACCATGTTCCAGCGGTCGGCGTCCTGGCCATCGCGCGCCAGCAGCGTCAGCGAAGGCGCGGACCAGATGTCGGCGGCGACGCCCCAGTCGTTCTTCAGCAGTTCGGCGGCGAAGATCGATTCGCGCAGGATGGTGCCCGAGCCGATCAGCTGGACGCGGTTCTGCGCGTTGGCATCGCCTTCCTGGAACAGATACATGCCTTTCAGGATGCCCTCTTCCTGGCCCGGCTTGATGCCCGGCTGCTCGTAGTTCTCGTTCATGATGGTGATGTAGTAGAACACGTCTTCCTGTTCTTCCACCATGCGGCGCAGGCCGTCACGGATGATCACCGCCACTTCGTGGCCAAAGGTCGGGTCGTACGGCAGGCAGTTCGGCACAGTCGCCGCGATGATGTGGCTATGGCCGTCTTCGTGCTGCAGGCCTTCGCCGTTGAGCGTGGTACGGCCGGCGGTGCCGCCCATCAGGAAGCCGCGCGCACGGATGTCGCCCGCCAGCCAGACCAGGTCGCCCACACGCTGCATCCCGAACATCGAGTAGAAGGTGTAGAACGGGATCATGGTGCGGTTGTTCGACGAGTACGAGGTCGCCGCTGCAATCCACGAGCTCATGCCGCCCGCTTCGTTGATCCCCTCTTGCAGGATCTGGCCGGCCTTGTCTTCGCGGTAGTACATGACCTGGTCCTTGTCGACCGGCTCGTACAACTGGCCCTGCTGGTTGAAGATGCCGATCTGGCGGAACAGGCCTTCCATGCCGAAGGTACGCGATTCGTCGACCAGGATCGGGACGATGCGCTGGCCCAGGCTCTGGTCTTTCAGCAGGCTGGTGATCACACGGACGTAGGCCGAGGTGGTCGAGATTTCGCGGCCTGGCGCGGTCGGCTCCAGCACGGCCTTGAACGATTCCAGCGGCGGCACGACCAGCTGCTCGTCGGCCTTCTGGCGGCGCGACGGCAGGTAGCCGCCCAGGGCCTGGCGGCGCTCGTGCAGGTACTTCATTTCAGGCGCGTCGTCGGACGGCTTGAAGAACGGGATCTCGGCCAGCTTGTCGTCCGGGATCGGGATCGCAAAGCGGTCGCGCATTTCGCGGATCGCTTCATCGTCGAGCTTCTTGGTCTGGTGCGCGGTGTTGCGCGCCTCGCCCGACTTGCCCATGCCGAAGCCCTTGACGGTCTTCACCAGCAGCACGGTCGGCGTGCCCTTGTTCTCTTGCGCGTTCTTGAAGGCGGCGTAGATCTTGTGCGGGTCGTGGCCGCCGCGGGTCAGGCGCCAGATGTCGTCGTCGCTCATGTTGGCGACCATCTTCAGCAGCTCGGGGTGCTTGCCGAAGAAGTGCTTGCGCACGTAGGCGCCGTCCTTGGCCTTGTAGTTCTGGTATTCGCCGTCGACGGTTTCCATCATCACGCGCTGCAGGATGCCGTCCTTGTCCTTGGCCAGCAGGGCGTCCCAGCCCGGGCCCCAGACGACCTTGACGACGTTCCAGCCGGCGCCGCGGAAGTCGGCTTCCAGTTCCTGGATGATCTTGCCGTTGCCGCGCACCGGACCGTCCAGGCGCTGCAGGTTGCAGTTGACGACCATGACCAGGTTGTCGAGCTTTTCGCGCGCGGCCATGCCGATCGCGCCCATCGATTCCGGCTCGTCCATCTCGCCGTCGCCGCAGAAGACCCAGACTTTACGCGCTTCGGTATCGGCGATGCCGCGTGCGTGCAGGTACTTCAGGAAGCGCGCCTGGTAGATCGCCATCAGCGGGCCCAGGCCCATCGACACGGTCGGGAACTGCCAGAAGTCCGGCATCAGTTTCGGGTGCGGGTACGAGGACAGGCCCTTGCCGTCGACTTCGCGGCGGAAGTTCAGCAGCTGGTCTTCGGAGATGCGGCCTTCGAGGAAGGCGCGCGCGTAGATGCCTGGCGAGGAGTGGCCCTGGATGTAGAGCAGGTCGCCGCCGTGGTTGTCCGACGGGGCTTTCCAGAAGTGGTTGAAGCCGATGCCGAGCATGTTGGCGAGCGAAGCGAAGGACGAGATGTGGCCGCCCAGGTCGCCGTCGGCGCGGTTGGCCTTGACGACCATCGCCATCGCGTTCCAGCGCATCCACGAGCGCAGGCGCTCTTCGTATTCGAGGTTGCCCGGGCAGTGCGCTTCCAGGTGCGCCGGGATGGTGTTGACGTAGGCGGTGTTGCTGGAGAACGGGACGTGGGCGCCGCGGCGGCGCGCCAGGTCGACCAGGCGCTCCATCAGGTAGTGGGCGCGGTCGGTGCCTTCGTTTTCGATGACCGCTTCCAGCGCCTCGAGCCATTCCTTGGTTTCGAGGGCGTCCGGGTCATTGGCGGACTGGGCCGTCAATTGGTCGAGTTGAGCTGACATGGTAATGCGTCTCCTTTTGTGGCCCCACCCCGATCCCCAGATCGCCGGCGGCGGATTTGATGAACAGATAACGTAAATTAAGCCACCGGATTTTACCAGTGAAGACTGCATTTTTCAAAATACGATATAGCATTTCACATTGCGAGATTTCCTAGGGTGAACACGGGTGTCCACCCTACGCCCGTGCATCATGACGTCGCCGTTTTCGTTTTGCCCGGCATACCACCTGCAACGACTTCTCATCCTTGGTTACTCTGTAAATATGACGACGAAGCGCGCGGCGCGGCGCGCGATACCCGTGCCGGCCTTATAATTTCATCTTTGTCCAGTGATGAGCCCCACCATGCCAGCCCAACTGATCGACGGTGTCAAACTTTCCCAGCAACTGCGTGCCGAAATCGCCGAGCGCGCGGCCAGACTCACCGCCGCCGGCCAGCAGCCGGGCCTGGCCGTGATCCTGGTCGGCGAAGACCAGGCCAGCCAGGTCTACGTGCGCAACAAGGTCAAGGCCTGCGGCGACGTAGGCTTCCATTCGGTGCTGGAAAAATACGATGCCGACCTGAGCGAAGCCGACCTGCTGGCGCGCATTGCCGCGCTGAACGAAGACCCGGCGATCCACGGCATCCTGGTGCAAATGCCCCTGCCCAAGCACATCAGCCCGAACAAGGTCATCGAAGCCATTGCCACCAGCAAGGACGTGGATGGCTACTCGGTGCTGTCGGCCGGCGAACTGGTCGCCAACCTGCCGGGCTTCCGCCCCTGCACGCCCTACGGCTGCATGAAGCTGATCGAATCGACCGGCTACGACCTGCGCGGCAAGCATGCCGTCGTGATCGGCCGCTCGAACACGGTCGGCAAGCCGATGGCGCTGCTCCTCTTGCAAGCCAATGCCACTGTCACCATCTGCCATAGCGCAACGCCGGACCTGGGCTACCACACCCGCCAGGCCGACGTGATCGTGGCCGCCGTCGGCCGCCGCAACACGGTGACGGCCGACATGGTCAAGCCAGGCGCGATCGTGATCGATGTCGGCATGAACCGCGACGACAACGGCAAGCTGTGCGGCGACGTCGACACCGCCGCCGTGGCCGAGGTCGCCTCGCACATCACGCCGGTGCCGGGCGGCGTGGGCCCGATGACGATCACGATGCTCTTGATGAATACCGTCGAGTCCGCCGAACGCGTGCTCGGCAAGCAAGATGAACGGCTGGCCCCGGCCGCAGGGATGGTCCCCGCGCCGGGCATCGCATAAACAGGAAGGAATCCTATGAACACCAGCAATCCCCTCCTCGATTTCTCTAGCCTGCCGCGTTTTGATTTGTTCCGTCCGGAACACGTCACGCCTGCCATCGAACAATTGATCGCAGAAGCCACCGAGGTCGTCGCCAAGCTCGAAGCGCCAGCGGATAACGTGACCTGGGATAACTTCGTGATCCCGCTGGAAGAAGCGACCGAACGCCTGGGCCGCGCCTGGGGCATCGTGAACCACCTGAACCACGTGGCCGACACGCCGGAACTGCGCGCCGTCTACAACGAAAACCAGCCGAAGATCACCGAGTTCTGGACCATCCTCGGCCAGAACGAAGCGCTGTTCGACAAGTACAAGGCGATCCGCGCGAACCCGGACTACGTCAACCTGACGCCGGCCCGCAAACGCATCGTCGAAAACGCCCTGCGCGACTTCCGCCTCGGCGGCGCCGAACTGCCGCAGGACAAGAAGGAACGCTTCGCCGCCATCCAGGAACAGCACGCCGCCATCTCGACGCGCTTCTCCGAAAACGTGCTCGACGCCACCAACGACTACAAGTATGTCGTCGAGAGCGAGGCGGACCTGGCCGGCATTCCCGAGGACGCCAAAGCCGCGGCCCGCGCCGCCGCCGAAGCCGAGGGCAAGGCCGGCTGGCAATTTACCCTGCACTTCCCGTCTTACTTCCCGGTCCTGCAATTCGCCAGCAACCGTTCCCTGCGCGAAACGATCTACCGCGCCAGCGCCACGAAAGCGTCGGACGCCGGCACCGTGTTCAGCGAACTGGAAAAGTGGGACAACACCTCGAACATCGCCCAGCTCCTGAGGTTGCGCGACGAGGAAGCGAAACTGCTGGATTACCGCAACTTCGCCGAAGTGTCGCTGGTGCCGAAGATGGCCGAAAGCCCTGACCACGTGATCAGCTTCCTGGAAGACCTGGCGCGCCGCGCGCGTCCGTTCGCCGAGAAAGACCTGGCCGAACTGCGCGCCTTTGCCAAGGACGAGCTGGGCATCGAGGACATGCAGGCCTGGGACGTGGCCTATGCCTCGGAAAAACTGCGCGAAAAGCGCTATGCCTTCTCGGCCCAGGAAGTGAAGGAATACTTCCCTGAGCACAAGGTCATCGAAGGCTTGTTCAAGGTTGTGCAAAGTTTGTTCTCGGTGCAGATCAAGCTCGACGAGGCGCCGGTGTGGCACCCGGATGTACGCTTCTACCGGATCGAACGCGATGGCCAGCTGGTCGGCCAGTTCTATTTCGATTTGTATGCGCGTGCCGGCAAGGGCCAGGGCGCCTGGATGGACGATGCGCGCGGCCGCCGCATGACGACCGGCGGCATCCTGCAAACGCCGGTGGCTTACCTCACCTGCAACTTCACGCCGCCGGCCAGCGTGGATGGCAAGCTGCAGCCGTCGCTGTTCACGCATGATGAAGTGACGACCCTGTTCCACGAATTCGGCCACGGCTTGCACCACATGCTGACCGAAGTCGAGGAATTGTCGGTGTCGGGCATCTCGGGCGTGGAATGGGATGCGGTCGAGCTGCCGTCTCAGTTCATGGAAAACTTCTGCTGGGAGTGGGATGTGCTGCAAGGCATGACCGCCCACGTGAAGACCGGCGAACCGCTGCCGCGCGCACTGTACGACAAGATGCTGGCCGCGAAAAACTTCCAGTCGGGCATGCAGACCCTGCGCCAGGTGGAGTTTTCACTGATCGACATGCACCTGCACTACGACTTCGATCCGAACAGCCAGCAATCGGTGCAGCAATTGATCGACGATGTAAGGCAGAAGTTCTCGGTGATGATCCCGCCGGCGTTCAACCGCTTCCAGCATTCGTTCGGGCATATCTTTGCCGGTGGCTACGCTGCCGGGTACTACAGCTACAAGTGGGCCGAGGTGCTGTCGGCCGATGCGTACGCGGCGTTCGAGGAAGCCGTGGAAGCGGGCGGCGGCGAGATTTCGGCCGAAACCGGCCGCCGCTTCCAGCGCGAGATCCTGGCGATGGGCGGTTCGCGTCCGGCGCTGGAATCGTTCAAGGCCTTCCGCGGGCGGGAGCCGTCGATTGATGCGTTGCTGCGGCATAACGGCATGAACGGGTAAGCGCAAGGCAGCGCCGGCAAACGACCGCCGGCGCCGACCGTACGGGACACTCCTCAACGCCGCAAACCCACCATCTGGTCACGCGCCGGTTTACAATCCCACCCATGACCCGGATCGACTTCCACACCAACATTCCCGACAAGCTCGTCTACGCCTGCCGCCTGGCGCGCAAGGCCTGGTCGACGCGCGCCAAAATCGTGCTGCTGGCCGAAGACGCGGCCCAGGCCGCCGCCTTGAACGAGGCCCTGTGGACGCTGTCGGAAACGGATTTCATCCCGCATGTGCTGGCCGGCGACCCGCTCGCCGCCGAGACGCCGATCATCGTCACCGACCGCGAAGACGTCGACCTGCCGCACCACGACATGCTGGTCAACCTCACGCGCCGCACGCCGTCGACGGTGGCCGAGTTCGCGCGCGTGTTCGAGATCATCTCCACCGACGAGCTTGATGCCGCCGCGGGCCGCCAGCGCTACGTCGCGTATAAAAAGCAGTCCTACCCGCTGACCCACTTCGTCGCCAACCAATCATGAACAAGAACCCAGCCTTCGATAGCAGCATTCCCGTGTTGACTGAAGTTGTGCTGGAGCCCCTGGTATTGGAACCGGTGCCCGCCGTCAAGCCTGCCCCCGTAGAGCCGGCCGTCGAGGCGGCGCCGATCCCCGCGCTGGAGCCAGCGGCCGACGCCGCGCCAATGGAACAGGAAGCGGTGTTCGAACCCGCGCTGGCCGCCGCGCCCGAACCCGTCGCAGAAGCACTCCCCGTTGCAGAGCCTGTCCCGGCAGCCGTACCAGAACCGGCTGCCGAACCCGACTGGGACGAACTCGAACGCCGCATCGCCAACCGCGTCGTGCAGCATTTGCAGCCGCAAATCGACGCCATCGTGCGCAGCGCCTTGTCGTCGGCCAACGACCAGATCCGGCAAGGCGTGCGCCAGGCCATCGAGCAGGTCGTCGCCCAGCAAGTGGCCTCCGTCCAGTTCGGCCGTTCGTAACAGCGGCCACGGCCAAACCGGGGCACCCGCCCCCACTTCCCGCCCTCCCCGCGTGCACCGGCACGCCTTCCTGCCCCATGGCCGGGCACCCGCGCTTTATCGCTTTCCCAAGCCTCCGAACTGTTGTACCGTTTGCTCTGCATTAACCATTACCGGCGCGCGCCGGCGGTCCTGCACGCTGACGCCATCCACACATCTGGAGACCGTATGACCATGAAGTTCATCCCGTTCGCCGTTGCGCTGCTGGCCGCCGGGAGCGCCAGTGCCCAGCAGGTCGTCAAGATCGGCCACGTCAGCCCGACCTCGGGCCCGGTGTCCCACCTCGGCAAGGACATGGAAAACGCCGCGCGCATGGCGGTCGAGGAACTCAATGCCAAGGGCATCGTCATCAATGGCCAGAAGATCACCTTCCAGCTGGTGGCCGAGGACGACGCCTCCGATCCGAAGCAAGGCACGGCCGTGGCCCAGAAGCTGGTCGATGCGAAAGTAAAAGGCGTGATCGGCCACCTGGCCTCGGGCACCTCGATTCCGGCCTCGAAGATCTACAACGACGCCGGCATCCCGCAGATTTCGCCCGCGTCCACCTCGCCGCTGTACACGCGCCAGCGCTATGCCGGCGCCTTCCGCGTGGTGGCCGACGACGCCAAGCTGGGCGGTACGCTGGCCAAATACGCGGTCGACACGCTCAAGGCCAAGAACATCGCCGTCATCGACGACCGCACCACCTATGGCCAGGGCGTGGCCTCGGAGTTCGCGAAGAACGCCAAGGGCACCGGCGTAAACATCGTCGGCAAGGAATTCACCAGCGCCACCGCCACCGACTACACGGCGATCCTGACCTCGCTGCGCGCGAAGAAGCCGGACCTGATTTTCTTCGGCGGCATGGACGCGGTGGCCGGCCCGATGCTCAAGCAGATGAAAAACCTCGGCATCACCGCCAGGTTCATGGGCGGCGACGGCATCTGCACCGACGCCCTCGGCCGCCTGGCCGGCGATGCCGTCGGCGCCGAAGGCCGGGTGATCTGCGCCGAGGCCGGCGGCGTGAGCGGCGCGGCGCAGGAAAAGAACTGGGCCGACTTCCGCGCCCGCTTCAAGCAGAAGACCGGGCAGGACGTGCAGCTGTATGCACCGTACGTGTACGACGCGGTGATGGTGATGGCGACCGCGATGCAGAATGCCAAATCGGTCGAGCCGGCGAAGTACTTGCCCGAGCTGAAGAAGATCAGCTACAAGGGCGTGACCGGGGACATCAAGTTCGATGCCAAGGGCGACATCGAGAACGGCGCGCTGACCTTGTTCACCTACCAGGGCGGGAAGAAGCGCAAGCTGGATGTGATTCGCTGACGCCAACAATATTGCAAGTGCCATGCCGTGACCGCTGGACAAAAAAAAGCGCGCCATGCTCGGCGCGCTTTCCTTATCGAAGATGCGATTACTTCGTTTCCAGCACCCACTTCACCAGGCTGCGCGCTTCCGCTTCGCTCACCTGTGGATTGGCCGGCATCGGCACCGGGCCCCAGGCGCCGGAACCGCCTTTCATGACCTTGGCCACGAGCTTGTCTTCGGCGCCCTTCTGGCCGGCATATTTCGCTGCCACGTCCTTGTAGGCCGGACCCACCAGCTTGGTTGCCGCGGCGTGGCACGCCATGCAGTTCTTCGCCTTGGCCAGGTCGGCCTGGGCGAACGCACTCGAGGAGGCGAGGGCCGACAACACTACGCACAACATCAGGGACCGTTTCATCTAGCATTCTCCATGGTTAATGCCCGCATTTTACCGCGTTTCCCAGCGGGGATAAGACGCCGTCACACTCTGTAACGCCGCTTACGTTTTGCGGGAGGCGTTTCCGCCACACTGCATTATTTTGCCACAGAGCATCAAAAACTTTTGTAAGATGGCCGCATTCCGGAGAACCGCCATGCCCCTGATCCTGCTCATTGCCGCCCTCGTCGCCCTGCGCTTCTTCGAAGTCTGGCGTTTTGCCGACCTGTCCTGGTGGTGGATCGCCGGACTGATGGTGTTTGCCTTTGTCTGGTTCGAATACGTCGAGAAGATCCTTGGCTGGGACAAGAAGAAAGCCCACGACGAAGACGCGAAGCGCCGCAAGGCGCGCGTGAACAAGACCTTCGACAAGCGCAAATAGGTTTGCATCGGGGCCGGCCGCGCCGGTCAGCCGGTCACCGCCCCCTTGCTCGCGCTCGACGCCAACTTGGCGAACTTGGCCAGCACGCCGCGCGTATACCGCGGCGCCGGCTGGGTCCATTCGGCGCGGCGGCGCGCAATTTCCTCGTCGGCCACGTTCAGCTGGATCAGCAACTGGTTCGCATCGATCGTCACCGAATCCCCTTCCCGCACCAGCGCGATCGTCCCGCCCTCGAAGGCTTCCGGCGACACGTGGCCGACCACCATGCCCCAGGTGCCGCCCGAGAAGCGGCCGTCGGTAATCAAGCCCACCGATTCGCCCAGGCCCTTGCCGATCAGCGCGCCGGTCGGCGCCAGCATTTCCGGCATGCCCGGGCCGCCCTTCGGACCGAGGTAGCGCAGCACCAGCACGTCGCCGGCGTTGATCTGGTCGCCGAGGATGGCGTCCATCGCCGTGTATTCATCGTCGAACACGCGCGCCGGGCCGGTGATGGCCGGGTTCTTCAGCCCGGTGATCTTGGCCACCGCCCCTTCCGGCGACAAATTCCCCTTCAGGATGGCCAGGTGGCCCTGGGCGTACAGCGCCTGGTCGATGGTGCGGATCACGTCCTGATCGGCGCGCGGCGCGGACGGCACCTCGGCCAGTTCCTCGGCCAGGGTGCGGCCGGTGATGGTGATGCAGTCGCCGTGCAGCAGGCCGGCGTCGAGCAGCAGCTTCATCACCTGCGGCACGCCGCCCGCCTTGTGCAGATCGGTGGCCACGTACTGGCCCGAGGGTTTCAGGTTGCAGATCACCGGCACCTTGCGCCGCACGCGCTCGAAGTCGTCGAGCGTCCATTCCACGTCGGCCGCGTGGGCAATCGCCAGGTAGTGCAGCACGGCGTTGGTCGAACCGCCGGTGGCCATGATCAGCGACACCGCGTTCTCGATCGATGCGCGGGTGATGATGTCGCGCGGCTTCAGGTCGCGTTTTACCGCCTCCACCAGCACGCGCGCCGATTCGGCCGCCGAGCCGACCTTTTCGTCATCGGGATTGGCCATCGTCGACGAGTACAGCAGCGACATGCCCAGCGCCTCGAACGAGGACGACATGGTGTTGGCCGTGTACATGCCGCCGCAGGAGCCGGACGACGGGCAAGCATTGGTCTCGATGCCCTCGAAATCTTCCTGCTTCATGCGGCCGGCCGTGAATTCGCCCACCGCCTCGAACACCGACACGATGGTCAGGTCCTTTCCCTTCCAGTTGCCCGGCTTGATGGTGCCGCCGTAGACATAGATCCCCGGCACATTCGAGCGGGCCAGCGCGATCATCCCGCCGGGCATGTTCTTGTCGCAGCCGCCAATCACGACCACACCGTCCATCCACTGGCCATTCACGCAGGTTTCGATACAGTCGGCAATCACCTCGCGCGAGATCAGCGAGAACTTCATGCCTTCGGTGCCCATCGACATGCCATCGGAAATGGTCGGCGTGCCGAACACCTGCGGGTTGCCGCCGGCCTCTTTCACCGCGCCAATCGCCACATCGGCCAGCTTTTGCAAGCCCGAGTTGCAGGGCGTGATGGTGGAGTGGCCGTTGGCGATGCCGATCATCGGCTTGTCGAAATCGTCCTTCTGGTAACCCATCGCGTAGTACATCGAACGGTTCGGGGCGCGGGCCACACCCTCGGTGATGTTGCGGGATCGGCGGTTATGGCGCGGCGGGTTGCTCATGGCGGACTCCTCGAAAACAGGCTTACGAGCATGCCTTGCGCACCAGGGGGCGTCAAATATAAGATGTGCCGGGCTGTGATACTTAAAACATATCAGTGACTCCCATGACCATGGAATCGGATATCGATGAACATTGAACTGCGCCAACTGCGCTATTTCGTCACCGTGGCCGAGGAGCTGCATTTTGGCCGCGCCGCCGCGCGCCTGCACATGACCCAGCCGCCCTTGTCGCAAACCATTGCCGCGCTCGAGGAAATGCTGGGCGCGCCGCTGTTCCTGCGCAGCCGCCGGCAAGTCGAGCTGACGCCCGCCGGCGCCGCCCTGCTGCCGGAAGCGCGGCGCTTGCTGGAGCAGGCGGCCGCCATGCCGGAACTGGTGCGCCGCGCCGCCGCCGGCGAATCCGGGCGGCTGGCGCTGTCCTTCGTTACCCCGGCCGACTACAGCGTGCTGCCGCCGCTGCTGCGCGATTACAGCGCGGCGTATCCGCAGGTCGAGCTGGTGCTGCAGGAAGCGACGACGGATGTGCAGGTCGACGACTTGCTGCATGGCCGCATCGATGCCGGATTGTTGATCCCGCCGCTGCCGGACAAGGCGCAAGCCGTGCTCGACTATGCGAGCGTGCTGGAGGAGCCGCTGGTGCTGTGCGCGCCGGCGGGCGTGCTGGCGGCGGACGGGGGAGCGGTGGCGCTCGGCGACTTGCCGCATCTGCCCCTGATCGTTTTCCCGCGTAAAAGCGCGCCCGCGCTGTATGACGCGATCCTCAGCTGCTTCCATGATGCGGGTCTAACACCCGTCATCGGCCAGGAAGCGATCCAGATGCAGACCATCGTCAGCCTCGTGTCGGCGGGCATGGGCTTGGCACTTGTGCCACAATCCGTGTCGAACCTGCAGCGTCCCGGCGTAGAATACCGTGCCCTTGTCCATCCGACACCGCTGGTGGAACTCGGGGTGGCCTGGCGCCGCGATCGCGCCTCGCCTGTCTTGCGGGGCTTTTTGGAATTACTGAAGAAAGAATAATATGCTGGTACACCCGAATCCGGACCCGGTCGCGTTTTCGATCGGCCCCGTGGACATCCACTGGTACGGCCTGATGTACGTGCTCGCGTTTGCGATGTTCATCATCCTGGGACGCGTGCGCATCAAGCAGCCGCACATCGCCGCGCAGGGCTGGAAGCCGGAAGACCTGGACGACATGCTGTTCTACGGCATGCTCGGCGTGGTGCTCGGCGGGCGCCTGGGCGAAGTGCTGTTCTATCAGCCGGGCTATTTCTTCGCTAACCCGCTGGAGATCCTCAAGGTGTGGAAAGGCGGCATGTCCTTCCACGGCGGCTTCCTGGGCGTGCTGATCGCCATGGCGCTGTGGGCGCGCAAATCGAAGCGCAATTTGCTCGACGTATACGACTTCATCGCGCCCATGGTGCCGCTGGGCTATGCCGCCGGCCGCCTGGGCAATTTCATCAACCACGAACTGCCGGGCCGCATCGCCGATCCTGGTTTGCCGTGGGCCATGCTGTGGCCGAACCCGGACGGCATCGGCTTCCTCGACACCCCGCGCCACCCATCGCCGCTGTACCAGATGCTGGTCGACGGCATCCTGGTGTTCCTGATCCTGTGGCCGTATGCGCGCAAGGCCCGTCCACGCCTGGCGGTCGGCGCGATGTTCACCCTGCTCTACGGCTGCGCGCGCTTCTTCACCGAATGGTTCCGCGTGCCGGACTGGGAAACCACGGTGGCCGGCCTGCCGATTACCTCGGGGCAGGTGCTGTCGCTGCCGATGATCATCGCGGCGCTGGTGATGCTGGCGTGGGCGTATTCTTCGCGCGACGGCAAGCAGGCGGTGCGGGTATAAACCAGTCGGCGCTTCGGCGCCGATTGTCTTTTGCTAGTCCGTTCAATGGCGCTGTCCGCGCCGATGCCGATGGCGTATCCCGTACGTTGAAGCTGCGGACGCTCGTTACGTTGCGGCTTTGTAGAACATGTAGGCCGCGAGCGAATAGAGAATCACCGCAAATACCCGCTGCAATTGCCGCACCGGCATCCGGTGCGCGGTCCGCGCGCCGATCGGGGCCATCACCACGCTGGCCGCAACGATGATCAACAGCGCCGGCACGTAGATAAAGCCGAGCGAATACGCCGGCAAGCCCGGCTCGCCCCAGCCATACGCGATGTTCGCCAGCGTGCCCGCCAGCGCAATCGGAAAGCCGAGCGCCGCGCTGGTGGCAACCGCCTGGTGGATGCGCACGCCGCACCAGGTCATGAAGGGCACCGAGACGAAGCCGCCGCCCGCCCCCACCAATCCCGCCAGCACGCCGATCACGCCGCCGGCCGCGAACATCCCCGGCGCCTTGGGCAAATCACGCGCCGCCGCCGGCTTTTTGTTGATCAGCATTTGCGTGGCCGAAAACGTGACGAACACGCCGAAGAACACCGACAGCGTCGCCGTGTCCATCTGCTTGCCGATCCACGGCCCGATCGTCGAGCCGACCAGGATGCCCGGCGCCAGCAAGGCGACGATGCGCCAGACCACCGCGCCATGCTGGTGGTGCGCGCGCACCGAGGAGAGCGAGGTGAACATGATGGTGCCGAGCGAGGTGGCGATCGCCATGTGCACCACCAGCGCCTCCGGCACCCCGCGCGCGGCCAGCACCATGGTAATGAAGGGTACCAGGATCATGCCGCCGCCGATGCCCAGCAAGCCCGCGGCAAAGCCGCCGAAGCAGCCCATGGCCAGCAGGGCCAGGATCATCATCGGGTCCATCGTGCCTCCTCGTGGGCGGTGAGTGTGGAAAAACGCAGGCTGGCCGTGCGCCTCATGATCCGTAGCACTTGGTGTCGATGGCGGCGTCCTTGCCGCCCGCACGCACGCGGTACCAGATGGCGCCGATCCACTCGTACAAGGCATAGCGCGACCGGCGCAGGCCCTCGGGGCTCGGCGTCCACGAGGCCCACCCTTGCGGCTGCGTGCTGAAGAACATGGTGGGCGCCTGCACGACATCCAGCCCGGCGCGCTCGAAGGCGGCGCAGGAGCGCGGCATGTGCATGGCGTCGGTCACGAGCAGGATGCGCTTGATGCCGTCGGCGCGCAGCAGCACCGCGCTGTCGGTGGCGTTTTCGTTGGTATCGCGCGAGTGGCGCTCGACCCATTGCACCGGCACGCCGAAGTCTTCGCGCAGCGCGGTCGCCATGGCGTCGGCCTTCACATACACGCGGTCGCGGGCCGGCGGTTCGATGCCGCTGCCGCCATTTCCGCCGGTCACCAGCAGCGGCAGCCCGGTACGCCGCTGCAGATGGGCCCCGTAGCGCACCCGCGCCAGGGCGATGTAGTCCGGAATGTCGCGTCCCCCGTATTCAGGCGCGCGCTGCACCCGGCCCGAGGCCAGCACCACGATCGCCTGCGCACCCGCCTGCTCCGGCGCCAGCAGCGGCGTGCTCATCGCCTCGAGCGGCGCCGCCAGCAGGCGCGCGCCGCCGACGCTCGACAGCATGGCCAGCAGCACCAGGCTGGACCCGGCCAGGATGGTGCCGGCGCGCGGCCAGCGGCGCCGCATCAGCACACCGATGGCAATCAGCAGGAACAGGCTGAAGGGCGGAAGAATCCAGTCGCGCGGAAAGAGGTTGATCAGGTCGAGCAGGGGCTGGAATGTCATTGCAGGGTCAGTGTGTTTCCGAAAGGATCTTCACACTATACTGCGTGTTGCGTTTTCATTATTCATTTCAGGAGGAAACATGATTCGCCCTACCTTGTTCGCCCGCATTTCCGCAAGCGCCATCACCGCCGCCCTGATGCTCGCCGCCCTGCCCGCAGCGCAGGCCCAGAGCCTGACTTACCAGGACATGTGCCGGCAGGCGGCCGACATGCCGGCGGAATTTGGCGGCGAATCCGACCTGAAAGGCAACGCGAAGTATCCTGCCTACTGCGACTGCTTCATCGAGAAATTCAGCGCACGTGCGCAGAAAGCGGCCCTCTACATGCAGGCCAATCCTGGCAAGGCGCCGCCTGGAAGTCCAAAGGAAGTCGCCGCCCAGGAACTGGCGATGCGCAACAGCTGCCGTACGCAACTCGGCCTCCCGGCGGCAATCGATCCGGACAAGGCGAACCCGGCTGCCGGACCGAAGCGCAAATAAGCGGTCCTTGCCTGGTTACCCCGCCTGTGCGCCGCTGTCGACCGGCAAGCTGGCGCCGAGCCAGCCGGTGATTCCGGCCGACATCACGCGTACGTCGGCGTACCCCAGCTTGACGGCCTTGCGCGCGGCCTGCGGCGCCTTGCGGCACAGCGGATTCGAGCAGTAGAACACCAGTGGCCTGGCCCGATCCGATGGCAACATCGACGCATCAAAGTCTGGCAATACATTGACCGCACCTGGCACGCGCGCCTGCAGCCAGGACTGGCGCGCGTTCACGTCGACCACGGTCAGCGGCTCCTCCGCCATGCGACGCTGCAGATCAGCCGGAGAAATGGATTTCAAACCCATGAGCATCGCAAACATGCCGCCTCCTCAACCGCGCGCAGCAGGGGACCCGGCACCATGGCAGCGCAGGATGGCCGCCAGCAATGACACGCCGAGCACGCCGCCGCCAACCAGGTGCATCGCCTCCAGCGGTGCGAACAGCGCCGCCAGCATGTAGCCGACGCCGCCCAGCACCAGGCTCCAGCCGGCGAAGCGGCGCGCGGCCTGTTCGCGCTCGGGCGAGCAGCGCAGCCCGGCCAGCGCCGTCAGCGTTTTCGGGATCGCGTTGGCATACACCACGACGATCGCACCCAGCATGGCGGCCAGCAGGCGCCGCGCCAGTTCGTCGCTGATGTAGTCGGGCGAGGCCCAGGCCAGTACGCTTGCGATACCGAGGATGAGCGCCGCGCCAAGCAGCGGCCGGCCGTACGATGCAGCAGTGTTCATGTTTTCTCCTGTTTCGTTTTTACTTCGGGATGGCCGTTGTCGGGCCGCGTGACCTGCAATCCAAACGTTTGTGCAAATGCCAGCAGTGCTTCTTCCAGCACCGAGAGTTTCAGGCGGTAGGTGATGTTGCGGCCCTCTTTTTCGGCGTCGATCAGGCCGGCGTTGACGAGTACGGCGAAGTGGGCCGACATGGTGGGCTTGGAGACGTCGAACATGTCGGCAAGCTCACCCGCGCCGATGGGGCCCTGCTGCAGCAGTTGCAGGACTTTGCGGCGGGTCGGGTCGGACAGGGCTTTGAATACGTTGGTCATGTTTTGATTATTAGCCAAGCGTCTAACAATAGCAAGAAGATATTTTGGCGCATTTCAAATTCCGTTGGACGCGTGGAGTCATTCAAGCCGGGGGCTTGAATGACAAGCTGTCCACCGATTCAAGCGCGGATGAGATCGAGGATGGTGTTCCATTGACCGGGGGTGACCGGGGAAATGGAAAGGCGGCTGCCTTTTTGCAGGAGCACCATGTCCTCCAATGCGGGAATGCTGCGCAATTCCGATAGCGGCAGATAGCGGCCCTGCTCCCTGGCTTTCACGTCGACCGATATCCAGCGCGGCTGTTCGGGCGTGGCTTTCGGATCGTGGTATTTGCCCGTGCTGTCGAATTGGGAGGCATCGGGATAAGGACCGCTCGCCACTTCGGCAATCCCGGCGACACCCGGCACCGCGCAACTGGAGTGATAAAACAGGATGCCGTCGCCGATTTGCATCGCGTCGCGCATGAAATTGCGGGCCTGGTAATTGCGCACGCCGAACCAGGCGACGGTTTGCTCCGGCGCTGCAAGAACGTCGTCGAAACTGACTTCATCCGGCTCGGATTTCATCAACCAATAGCGCATCGTGTTCACCTTTGCCCGATAAAAAACGCGCCCCTGAAAACCGTGCGCGCATGAAAAAACGGCTGCGAGCTGAATGCACGCAACCGTCTTTTGGAATAGAGCCCCGCCTGTGCCGTCCATGCCGGCATCCCAGAACCTGACGGCTCAAGGTGGTCGCAGTTAGCGCAATTTCGGGTTCGTCGAACTAGCGACGCTCACGCCCATCGCACATAATCCCGCAACCTATGCATACAAATGGTTCAAGGAATATATGGCAATCTCGAACACCGCAGGGTGCCTCGCAGTTTACTCGCTTGAAGCGGGATGTCAAACGTATTCCGGCCGTCAGGATAAATTTTCTTGCGGCGCCAGCGCCTGATCGAGCACGCTGTGCATGACTTCCAGCTTTTGTTTCACTTCGAGCATTGTCATATCGGAAAGTGGGCCTTGCGGCGACTTGACCGACAGGAATTCGGCGGCGACGCTGAGCGCGGCCATCACGGCGATCCGGTCGTTGCCCTTCACCTTGCCGGAGTCGCGCAGGGCGACCATCTTGCCGTCGAGGTAGCGCACGGCGTCGCGCAGGGTGGCCTGCTCGCCTTCCTTGCAGGCCAGGCGGTAGGGCTGGCCCATGATGGTGACATCGAGATAGATCATCGGGTGGCCTCGGCGTTCGTGGAGTCGTCCCCGTCTTCTTCAGCTTCCTCGGCCGGCGCGGGCAATTGCTCGATCACGGCCTCGAGCCGGTGCTGGGCTTCGACCAGGCGTTCGAGGAGCGCCGTGTTCACTTCGTTCAGCAGCACGTTGGTCTGGTGCAGTTGCGCATTTTCGCTGCGCAGCGACCCGACCAGCGCGGCGAGGCGTTCGATCTTGTCGGATAGGTCTTGGAATTCGGAAATCATTCGTCACTATAGGGCGGATAAGGTTTGACAGTCAACAGGAGAGCATGGCAGGGCTTCGTGCAGCCTGAGGTTGGGAAAAAAATCGCCATGGCGGCGTTGCCTCGTTTCGCCGTACGCTCGTACTGTCTTCGACTCGGCGCCGGTAGGCCGTATCCCTTGCCCTGACGATTTTTTCACAAGCTCCCTCAGTGCATCTCCTCCCGCAGCGCTTTCAGCATCGCCGTGCGCTGCTGGGTAAAGTAGGCGCGCCAGGCATGCGCGGGGACAGCAGGATACCTGAGCCGGCCGAATTCCACCCACGCGTCGCGGTAAGTGAGCCAGACGCGCTGCGTCGCCTGGATGTCCGCCATCGTGATCGTGCCGTATTCCGGCGCCGGCATGCGCCGCAGTGCCTGGTAAACCGTATTCAATTCGCGGTCGATGGCCTGTTCCTGCGCCGCGCCGAAGCGCGGCACGGCGCCCTTTTCGAAGGCTTGCAGGGCGGCCAGGAAGGCGGCCTTCTGTTCGTCTTCGGCCTGGGTGGCCAGCATGCCGCGCGCGGTGCCGCTGACATCGACCTCGTTGCCGCCGCGCGCCGCGACAAACTTGTTTGCTTGCACTTGCAGGCGGGCAAAAGCGGCGCGCTGCGGCGGCGTGAACCTGGCGGCGATGGCGGCCACGCCGGTCTCGCGCTCGACGTCGTGCCGGGCCGAATGCAGCGAAGCGCAATAGCCCATCATCAAGCCACTGGTGACATCCTCGCAAAAGTCGATTTCCTGGCCGGCCGCGCTCTTGCCCGGCTCCATCTCGTCGAGGTGGGCCAGCCGCCCGCTCAGTTCCGCCCCGGCGCCGCCGGCCGCGCAGGCCGCCTTTTTCGCCAGTTGCCGGTTGCCCTGCACGCCCTGCCCGTTTGCATACAGCATCATCAGCACGCCCGCTTTCTTGCCGAACACGTCATCCTCGCCGCCGGGCGTCAGCGCGCAATGGCGCGCCTTGACGAGGTCGCGCGGCTGGCGGATGCCGTAGTACAGCGCGGGCGCGTCGCAACTGGCCAGCGCCGCCTGTTGTCCCGGCGTCGGCCGGTCGGCGGCGGGATAGGCCAGCTTGTCGAGCGCGGCGCAGCGGGCTTGCGTCGTCTGCGCGGCGGCGTGGACGGAGCCGGACGCGATAGCGGCAAGGGCGAGGCAGGACAATGATCGGTGCACGGGCAGCTCCAGGAAACGCGGCAAAGCGCGGAGTACACCGATTGTAAGCTCATCAGATCAAGACGACCGTTCGAATGCTGTCAAGATTCAACCTGGCTCCGCTTGATCTGAATCAGTCCCGAGCAAGTGTGCGGCTTGTTGCCTCCGTTCAGTGCTACCCTCCGCGTTTATGTTTTTCGCCACACCTTCGCCAGCCGGCTGTATGCACGTCGACGCCTGGCACAGTTTGATCCAGATCAACCGGGCACAGCCGAAATCGCAACATGGCAGCTTGAAATGCCCTATTATCGTCCCTATAATTAGCACTCGTTAGTTGAGAGTGCTAACAACCTTCGTTGTGCCACCCTTCCCGCCGCAGCGCAAGACCGAGTCGAGCGATGCGGCAACCAACGCAGATTAATAGCTAGTCCACACACTGAATAAGGAGTTTTGCATGAACCTTCGCCCTCTGCACGATCGCGTTATCGTGAAGCGTCTCGACCAGGAAACCAAGACCGCCTCGGGTCTGATCATCCCTGATGCCGCGGCCGAAAAGCCGGACCAGGGCGAGATCCTGGCCGTCGGCAACGGCAAGGTCCAGGAAAATGGCCAGGTCCGCCCACTGGAAGTGAAAGTCGGCGATCGCGTCCTGTTCGGCAAGTACTCGGGCCAGGCCGTCAAGGTCGATGGCCAGGAACTGCTGGTCATGCGCGAAGAAGACATCATGGCCGTCCTGGTCTCGTAATCTCCCTCCCACAGAACATCCACCGCATAAACGGAGAAACAGAAAATGGCAGCTAAAGAAGTAATATTCGGCGACGCAGCGCGCGCCAAGATGGTTGAAGGCGTGAACATCCTCGCCAACGCAGTCAAGGTCACCCTGGGCCCGAAAGGCCGCAACGTCGTGCTCGACCGCTCGTTCGGCGCACCGACCGTCACCAAGGACGGCGTCTCGGTCGCGAAAGAGATCGAACTCAAAGACAAGCTCATGAACATGGGCGCGCAAATGGTCAAGGAAGTTGCTTCCAAGACCAGCGACAACGCCGGCGACGGCACCACCACTGCCACCGTGCTGGCACAAGCCATCGTGCGCGAAGGCATGAAGTTCGTTGCCGCCGGCATGAACCCGATGGACCTGAAGCGCGGCATCGACAAGGCAGTTGCTGCCACCGTCGAAGAGCTGGCCAAGATCTCGAAGCCATGCACCACCTCGAAGGAAATCGCGCAAGTCGGCGCCATTTCGGCCAACTCCGACTACTCGATCGGCGAGCGCATCGCTGAAGCGATGGAAAAAGTCGGCAAGGAAGGCGTCATCACCGTCGAAGACGGCAAGTCGCTGAACGACGAGCTGGACATCGTCGAAGGCATGCAATTCGACCGCGGCTACCTGTCGCCTTACTTCATCAACAACCCGGACAAGCAAGTCGCGATCCACGACAATCCATTCGTCCTGCTGTGCGACAAGAAGATCTCGAACATCCGTGACCTGCTGCCGGTGCTGGAGCAAGTTGCAAAAGCTGGCCGTCCGCTGGTCATCATCGCCGAAGACATCGAAGGCGAAGCGCTGGCAACCCTGGTGGTCAACAACATCCGCGGCATCCTGAAGACCGTTGCCGTCAAGGCCCCAGGCTTCGGCGACCGCCGCAAAGCCATGCTGGAAGACATCGCTGTCCTGACCGGCGGCCAGGTCATCGCTGAAGAAGTCGGCCTGACCCTGGAAAAAGTCACCCTGGCAGAACTGGGCCAAGCCAAGCGCGTCGAAGTCGGCAAGGAAAACACCATCATCATCGACGGTGCAGGTTCGGCTGAAAACATCGAAGCGCGCGTCAAGCAGGTGCGTATCCAGATCGAAGAAGCGACCTCGGACTACGACCGCGAAAAACTGCAAGAGCGCGTGGCCAAGCTGGCCGGCGGCGTTGCCGTGATCAAGGTTGGCGCTGCCACCGAAGTCGAAATGAAGGAAAAGAAAGCACGCGTGGAAGACGCGCTGCACGCCACCCGCGCTGCCGTGGAAGAAGGCATCGTGCCAGGCGGCGGCGTCGCCCTGCTGCGTGCCCGCGCCAACCTGCAAGTCAAGGGCGACAATCCTGACCAGGAAGCGGGCATCAAGATCGTCCTGCGCGCCATGGAAGAGCCACTGCGCATGATCGTCCAGAACGCCGGCGAAGAAGCATCGGTCGTCGTCTCGGGCGTGCTGGCCGGCGAAGGCAACTACGGCTACAACGCCGCCAACGGCACCTATGGCGACATGGTCGAAATGGGCGTGCTGGACCCAGCCAAGGTCACCCGCTCGGCGCTGCAGAACGCGGCCTCGATCGCCGGCCTGATGCTGACCACCGACTGCATGGTCTCGGAAATCACCGAAGACAAGCCAGCCGGCGGCATGGGCGGCATGGGTGGTATGGGCGGCATGGGCGGTATGGACGGCATGATGTAATGCCCCGGCGCCGGTTCGCCGGCGCCGCTGCTGTATGCTGAAGGCCCGCGGGGTGCAAGCCCTGCGGGCTTTTTCTATTGGGAGAGAAATAGTGGTAGATGATGTAATTGCTGTCAATGTGGATGACCTGGAAGATGCCGTGCTGCTGGTGTCGGACCCGGATAACCCGGGCGAAGCCTGGGTATGCCCGGACACCGGCGCGGTGCACGTGCGCTCGGAACTGGTCGATGAAGTACGCGCGCCGCTGCCGGACGATATCGATACGTCGGACCGGTATATTCCCGTGCCACACATGCGCCAACTCGCGCTGGGGCTGGAACTGGTATTCGACTTTGCCGACGCTGCGCTGCCCGACGAGGCCGGCGATGTGCGCGGGATGTTCAAGCGTGCCGGGGGATATGGCGAATTCAGCGCGCTGGTCGAAGAGCGTGGGCTGGGCGAACGCTGGCATGCATTCCGCGAGGCACAGACGCGCGCGGTGCTGGGGGCGTGGTGCGCCGAACATGGGCTGGAGCTGGCGCAGCAAGGGTTGCCGCATTAATCCGGCGTGCAGGGGTAAGCGGGGCTGTTGCCTGTGCTGTTAGTGGTGTGTCGAATCCGCGTGGGCCCGAGAGCCCACGCGGACCGTGCATACCATGAAAGAAACAGGCAACAGCCCCACCCTGCCCGCACACCCATCACCCATCCCACCAGCGCCTCCAACCCGCCCACATCCCCTCCAACGCGCGCGACTTAACAGACGCACCCAGGCATGCGGCCTATCGTTTCCGCTCCCTTTCCCAACCGGAGCGAACATGATCAAGGTTACTGGCTACGCGGCCAAGCACTCCTTCAGCCGCCTGAAACCCTACGAATTCGAACGCGACGATCCGGCCGCGCACGAAGTCGAAATCGACGTCCTGTATTGCGGCGTGTGCCACTCGGACATCCACCAGGTCAAGAACGAATGGTCGAACACGGTCTATCCCTGCGTGCCCGGCCACGAGATCGTCGGCCGCGTCACGCGCGTCGGGCCGGCCGTGCAACGCCATGCGGTGGGCGACCTGGTGGGCGTGGGCTGCATGATCGACAGCTGCGGCAAGTGCGCGGCCTGCCAGGATGGCGACCAGAACTATTGCGGCGGCCCGAACAGCTGGCTGGCCACCTACAACGGCCCGATGAAGCCGAAGGCCAAGGCCGGCGGCGAGAACATCTACGGCCGCGACAACACCTTCGGCGGCTACTCGAACATCGTGGTGGTCAAGGAAGACTTCGTGCTGAAGATCCCGGCGGCCCTGCGTCCGGAAGTGGCGGCGCCGATCCTGTGCGCGGGCGTCACCACCTGGTCGCCGCTGCGGCGCTGGGGCGTCAAGGCGGGCGACAAGGTCGGCGTGATCGGCATGGGCGGCCTCGGCCACATGGCGGCCAAGCTGGCGAAAGCCCTGGGCGCCGAGGTGACGCTGTTCACGACCACGAAGGACAAGATCGCCGAAGCGGAAAAGCTCGGCTTCCAGGCGGTGCTGGAAAAGGACAAGGACGCCTTCGAGAAACTGGAAGCGAGCTTCGACTTCATCCTCTCGACCGTGCCCGAGAAGCACGACCTGAACCCCTTCACCGCCCTGCTGAAACAGGACGCCGTGCTGTGCGTGGTCGGCGCGCTGGAACCGCTGGCGCCGCTCGACAACATGCAGCTGGCGCAGATGCGCCGCTCGGTGGCCGGTTCGCTGATCGGCAACCTGGCCGAAACCCAGGACGTGCTCGACTTTTGCGCCGAGCACGGCATCGGACCCGAGATCGAGATGATCCGCATCCAGGACATCAACGATGCCTACAAAAAGGTCGAGAAGGGCGACGCCCGTTTCCGCTATGTGATCGACATGGCGTCGCTGAAGGAAGAGATCGCAGGGGAAGCTTGATCCCCTGCTGACCTCGTGACTGGTTGACGGCCGGCGCTCAGGCCAGCAGTGGGCGCCCGGCCACGCGTTGACCAGTGCGCGCGCCGCTAGAGGCGCTGCGCACCGCGGCCGGCTGTGCATGATCGGTCAGCTTGAACACGCTGACCGCCTCCAGCAGCTGGCCGGCCTGCTCGCGCATCGCGCTCGAAGCCGCCGCCGCCTGTTCGACCAGGGCGGCGTTCTGCTGGGTCACCTGGTCCATCTGGTTGATGGCTTCGTTGATCTGGCCGATGCCGACCGTCTGCTCGCCGGTGGCCGAGGCGATCTCGCCGATGATGTCGGTCACGCGCTGGACGCTGCCGACGATGTCGTTCATCGTCGCGCCGGCCTGGTCGACCAGGCGCGCGCCGTCGTCGACTTGCGCCACCGAATCGTCGATCAGGTCCTTGATTTCCTTGGCCGCGCTGGCCGAGCGGTGCGCCAGGTTGCGCACTTCGGTGGCCACCACGGCAAAGCCGCGGCCCTGCTCGCCGGCACGCGCTGCCTCCACTGCCGCGTTCAGCGCCAGGATATTCGTCTGGAAGGCGATGCTGTCGATCACGCCGATGATATCGGCGATCTTTTTCGACGACGTGTTAATCGACGCCATCGTCTGCACCACCTGCGCCACCACCACGCCGCCGCGGCCGGCCACTTCGCTGGCCGAGCTGGCCAGCACGCTGGCCTGGCGCGCATTGTCGGCGTTCTGCGACACGGTCGAATTCAGTTCTTCCATCGAGCTGGCGGTTTCTTCCAGCGAGCTGGCCTGCTGCTCGGTGCGCGACGACAAGTCGAGGTTGCCGGCCGCGATTTCCGCCGACGCCGTGGCGATCGCATGCGAGCCGCCGCGGATCTCGGTGACCAGGCCATGCAGCTTGCCGTTCATGTCGGCCAGCGTGGCCTGCAGCTCACCGATCTCGTCTTTTGCATGGACTTCGCTGCGGCTGGTCAGGTCGCCGGCGGCCACACGCCGGGCCAGGGCCACGGCGGCCTGCACCGGACGCGTGATCGAACGCGTCAGCCACCAGGCGCACAGGCTGCCGAAGACCAGGCTCAGCACGCCCAGCAGCACCATGGTGCGGAAGCTGTCGTTGCGGGTAACGCGGATCTCGTCGCGCAGGTCGTCGACCTGCTTGCGCTGCAGCGCCACCAGGGCCTGGATATGCGCCTGGTAGGCGGTGGCGGCGGGAATGTACACCTTGTCATGCACCTGCATGGCTTCCTCGGCCTTGCCTTCGCTCTTCAGGCGCACGGCTTCCTTGCGGCCACCGGCATAGCCGTCGCGCAGCGCCATCATCTTCTCGAAGATCGCCTTTTCTTCCGGCGTGCTGAGCGAGGCCTCGACGTCCTTCAGGTAGCCGGCGGCCTTGGCATTCGTTTCCTCGATGTTCCTGGCGAAGAAGTCGGTCAGCGAAGGGTCGCTGCTCTTGACGATGGCCGAGGTACGGATCACGGCCACGGCGATGTTGCCGGCCCAGTCGCCGATCAGGCGTTCCTTCTTGATGGGCTCGTCCAGCATGCGCTCGGCGGCTGCCGCCACGCTGTTGAGCTTGACGATACTGATGGCCGTGACCAGGATGGACAGGGCCAGGACCAGGGCAAAACCGAGCGCCAGGCGGTGCCCGATTTTCATATTCGATAAGAACTTCATGGTTCGCTTCCGGAAAAACATCACGCCTTGCGGCATGACTGATATCAAACATATCAATGGTTAGGATCAATTCCATCAATTTTACGCATCAATTTGATTGTTGGCTTACGGCAACAATTGGTGAGAATTCGTCATCGCGTAAACCCTGCACTCCTGCTCGAACGGGCGCGCGCGATTTGTCCGTGTGCCACACATCGGCTAGTATGGCCGCAGGTTTGTTGACAAGGCTCGATCATGATTCCACGCGGCGCCCTGCCCGCCCTTCCCCGTTCATTCACGGTTTGCGTGCTTGCCGCCGCTGTCCTGGCTGGCTGCAAGGACAAGCAGCCAGCGGCCCCGGCGCCGCCTGCCCCGCCGCCGGTACAGAAGCCGGCCGAACCGGTCACCACGCGCGACCAGGCCACGCAGGCCCTGCTGGCGCTGCCCGAAGTAAAGCAATGGTCGGCCGACATCGAGAAGCGCTCGCACGGCAAGGCGCATGGCGCCATCATCGAGGACGATCCCCAGCCGCGCACGGTGAATGGGCGCGAATACTGGCAGCTGAGTTTTGTGGAGAACCGCGCGGACCGGGTGCTGCGGCGCGAGCGCTTTTTGGTCGCCCGCAGCGGGGGACAGATTTTGGTGGAAGATGCGGACAGCGATGCGGTGCTGTCGCTCGACGACTGGCGGCGCGGGGTGCACAAGATCCGGCTGAAGTCGGCGGATTGAATCACGCCAGCCGAGCACGATTGAGCTGAATCAAACTCGGCGCTTGGGTGGGGATTACCTTGGGGGTGCCGCTGGCCGACCTCACCAGCGTTTCGCGGTAGACGCGTGGCGACTTCTTCCACGGTCGGCGGCACCTGCTTCCCTGGCCGTGTTTTACGGTCCGATTTGCGCGATGGTGGGTTCGAGAACCCAGCCTCCGATCCGCCGGCTCCGGCGATCTTCTCGCGTTTCATATGCTGTACCGCGTGGGCAGCAACGAAACGTCTCGGGATACCGCCCCGGCCTCAATTCCCCATATGCGAAATCAACAAGCGCCCCGCCTCCGACCGCGCCGCGTCCTGCTCGCGCCCGTTGTGCGCCTCGACCGATAACCCGACCGCCATGATATCGATGAACAGCAACTGCAAGATCCGCGAAATCATCGACAGGAAGCTGGTGCTGTCCTCGGCATGGTCCACCGCCAGGCACACGCTGGCCTTGCGCGCCAGCGGCGACTGGCCGCCGCCGATGGCAATCACGTCGGCGCCGGCGGCGCGGGCGATGTCCACCGCACGCAGCAGCGCGGGCAACTGCCCCGACTTCGAGATCGCAATCACCACGTCGCCCGGCCCCAACAGATCGGCGGCCAGCGCGAGCAGGTGGGCGTCGCCATACAGCGCGGTCGGAATCCGGAAGCGGAAGAACTTGTGCTGGCCATCGAGCGCCACCACGCGTGAATTGCCGAGCGCGTAGAACTCCACGCGGCGCGCACGGCTGACCAGTTCGATGGCCCGGTCGAGCGCGTGCACGTCGAGCCCGTCGCGGAATTTCAGGATCGCCGACACGGTGTTGTCGATCACCTTGGCCGACAAGTCGTGGGTGCTGTCGCTGTTCCTCACCTGGCTGTGGCGCACGGGGATCGCCCCGGTCAGGCTGCTCGCGAACTTCAGCTTGAAGTCGGCCAGTCCCAAGAAGCCGAGCGAGCGGCAAAAGCGGATCACGGTCGGCTGGCTCACTTCGGCCAGGCGCGCGATGTCGGCGATCGGTTCGTTCAGCACCAGGCGCGGCTGCTCCAGCACCAGGGCCGCCACGCGCCCTTCGGCCGGCGTGAGTTCCTGGCGCAGGTGCTTGATGCGCTCCATCAGCGTGTGCGCGCCGCTGCGCCCGCGCAGGTGTTCCGAGAGGATGGTCGCCACGCCGTGGAAGGCCGGATGCGGCGTGCTGATGACGTAGGTGGGAATGTGCGACAGGTAATCCGAAAAGCGCCCCTTGGCCTCGAAGCGCGCACGGAAGGGAGAAAGCGCGAACCACTCCTGCAGACGCGGCACGATGCCGCCGCCGATGTACACGCCGCCAAAGGCGCCCAGCGTCACCGCCAGGTTGGCGGCCGCGCCACCGAGCATGCCGCAAAAGACTTCCAGCACCTCGAAGCAGAGCGCATCGCCCTCGTCCAGCGCGGCGCCGATGATCTGGGCCGCCGTGCGCGCGGGCGCATCGGCTACGCCGTTGCGCTGGGCCAGCGCGCGGTAGGTCAGCTCCATGCCCGGCCCCGAGATCAAGCGCTCGTTCGACACGTGCTCCCACTCGCGCCAGGCGAATTGCAGGATCGCGAACTCGCGCGCGTCGCCGGGCGCGAAGTTCATGTGGCCACCCTCGCTGCCGAGGGTGACGAAACCGTCGGCGGTCGGGATCAGGCCCGACACGCCCAGGCCCGTGCCCGGCCCCAGTACGCCGATCACCGCGTTCGGCGCCGGCGCGCCGCCGCCCACTTGCAGCAGGTCGCCTGGCGCCAGCACGGGAATCGCCATGGCCAGCGCCGTGAAGTCGTTTACCACCAGCAGCGTCGACAGGCCCAGCTCGCGGCGCAGGGCCTCGGTCGAGAAGGCCCAGGCGCGATTCGTCATGCGCACCTGGTCGCCGTTTACCGGGTTCGCCACCGCAAAGGCGGCGTGGTGCAAATTCAGGTCCGCATGCGTCCGCAAATAGTGACGCACCAGCGGCCCGACGCCGTCGAAATCCTCGCAGCGCAGCACCGATACCGAGCGAAATACACCCGGCGCGGTCTGCAGCGCGAAGCGCGCATGCGTGGCGCCGATGTCGGCCAGCAGGCGCGGGCCGTCGGCGAATGCGGTACGCGCAAATGGTTCAGGCGCGTGCCCGCCCCCATCAAGCCAGCGTACCGAACCAGGCGCCATAAGCCGGCAGCGTGACGCGGCCGTTGGCGGCCTGGCCCGGCAAGCCGTGGCCTGCGAGGTCCTGCGCCTGCGCCGTTTCGGCCCAGTCGAACGACACCGGTGCGTTCGACAAATTGAAGGCGGCCAGGATGGTCGGCTCGCCGTCGAGCGTGCGGCGCAGCGCCAGGACTGGTTCAGGCGCCTCGAAGAAGGAGATGCCGCCGCGGGTCAGCTGCGGCAGGCTCTGGCGCCAATGGATGATGCGGCGCGCGGCGTTCAGGGCCGAGTCGGCATCGCCTTCCTGCACCGAGGCGGCGGCGGCGCGGTGCGGCTCGGCCACCGGCAGCCATGGCGTGCCTTGCGTGAAGCCGGCGTTCGGGGCTTCGCCGGTCCACGGCATCGGCGTGCGGCAGCCGTCGCGGCCCTTGAACTCGGGCCAGAAGGTGATGCCGTAGGGGTCTTGCAGCAGTTCGTAGGGCACGTCCGCTTCCGGCAGCGCCAGTTCGTCGCCCTGGTACAGGCAAGGCGTGCCTTTCAGCGACAGCTGCATGGCCAGCACCATCGCCGCAAAGGCGGCTGGCGCATCCTCGCCGCGCCAGCGCGTCACCACGCGGATCGCATCGTGGTTACCGACCGACCACGACGCCCAGCCGCCCTGCACGCGCGCTTCGAATTCCTCGACCTGGGTGCGGATATGCCTGGCCGTGAATTCCGGCGTCAGCAGATTGAAGCTGTAGGCCATGTGCAGCTTGTCGCCGTCGGCCGTGTACTCGGCCATGCAGGCCAGCGCGTCGTCGGCGCCGACTTCGCCGATCGACACGGCGCCGTATTCGTTCAGCAGCGCGCGGATCTGCTGCAGGAAGGCGATGTTCTCCGGACGCGTCTTGTCGTAGATATGGGACTGCATGCCGTAGGGGTTCACGTCGGTCACCGAGGCGGTGTCGCGCTTGGTGGCCGGCGGATTGCTGCGCAGGCCGAGGTCGTGGAAATGGTAGTTGCAGGCGTCCATGCGCACGCCGTCCACGCCGCGCTCGAGCCAGAAGCGCAGCGCATCCAGGTGCGCCTTCTGCACGTCCGGGTTATGGAAGTTCAGTTGCGGCTGGCTGACCAGGAAGTTGTGCATGTAGTACTGCTTGCGGCGCGTGTCCCACTGCCATGCCGAACCGCCGAACACCGACATCCAGTTGTTCGGCGGGTTGCCGTCCGGCGCCGCATCGGCCCAGACGTACCAGTCGGACTTCGGATTGTCGCGGCTCGCGCGGCTCTCGGCGAACCACGGGTGGGCGTCGGCGGTGTGCGCCATCACCTGGTCGATCATGATCTTCAGGCCCAGCGAATGCGCCTTGGCGACCATCGCGTCGAAGTCGGCCAGGGTGCCGAACAGCGGGTCGACGTCGCAGTAGTCAGAGATGTCGTAGCCGAAGTCCTTCATCGGCGACTTGAAGTAAGGAGAGAGCCAGACAATGTTCACGCCCAGGCTGGCGATGTAGTCGAGTTTCGCGGTGATGCCGGGGATATCGCCCACGCCGTCGCCGTTCGTATCGAGGTAGCTGCGCGGGTAGACCTGGTAGATGATGGCTTCGCGCCACCAGTCGTTCTTTTGCGTGGAAGTCTGGGTCATGACGTGGGAGTCCGTTGGTGTAGGGTGGAGATGGCTGATTTTTACGCAATATACAGCAGCTTTTGCAAACTTACAATCATCCGGCCTGCCCGTTATGGATGCAAATTATCTTTGCATTCAAAGGCTTAGATGCAAATACTATTTGCATCTCAGGACACAAAAGTAGTGAAACTACGGTTCAGCTAGTTTGACATCGATTTAACGGTTGCCAAGATGAACATGCCGTCATAGCATCCCGGGTTCATCCATTTACAGGACGAGTCCATGAACCAGCCGACCACGCCCTCCAGCGGACGCATGCCCCGCCAGATCCCCTACATCATTGCCAACGAGGGCTGCGAGCGCTTCAGCTTCTACGGGATGCGCAACATCCTGACGCCCTTCCTGATCTCGACGCTGCTGCTGTTCCTGCCGGAGTCCCAGCGCACCGGCGAAGCCAAGCACGTGTTCCACACCTTCGTGATCGGCGTGTACTTCTTCCCGCTGCTGGGCGGCTGGCTGGCCGACCGCTACTTCGGCAAGTACAACACGGTGTTCTGGCTCAGCCTCGTCTACTGCGCGGGCCACGCCTGCCTCGCGCTCTTCGAGGACAACGTGAACGGCTTCTACCTCGGCCTGGGCCTGATCGCACTCGGCTCGGGCGGCATCAAGCCGCTGGTGGCGTCGTTCGTCGGCGACCAGTTCGACCAGACCAACAAGGACAAGGCGAAGCTCGTGTTCGACGCCTTCTACTGGATCATCAACTTCGGCTCCTTCTTCGCCTCGCTGCTGATGCCGCTGTTCCTGAAGAACTACGGCCCCGCGGTCGCCTTCGGCATCCCCGGCATCATGATGTTCATCGCGACCATGGTGTTCTGGAGCGGGAAGAAGAAGTACGTGCACGTGCCGCCAAGCGCGCCGAACCCGCATTCGTTCTCGCGCGTGGCGCGCACCGCCCTGGCCACCAATGGCGCTGGCCGCACGGTGGCCATGGCCGGCCTGTTCGGCGCGCTCGCCTCGCTGTTGATGACGCCAAGCTGGGGCTTCGTGATCGCGGCCTGCACGGCGCTGGTGCTGCTGCTGGCCTTTGGCGGCATGGGCATCGCGATGCAGCTGGAACGCGCACGCGGCCACCATCCCGACGACGCCGTCGACGGCGTGCGCGCGGTGCTGCGTATTCTGGTCGTGTTCGCGCTGGTCACGCCGTTCTGGTCGTTGTTCGACCAGAAGGCCTCGACCTGGATCGTGCAGGCCAATTCGATGATCACCACCTTCTCGGTGTTCGGCAACACGTTCACCCTGCTGCCGGCCCAGATGCAGGCCCTGAACCCGCTGCTGGTGATGCTGCTGATCCCCTTCAATAACCTGGTGCTGTTCCCGCTGCTGCAAAAAATCGGCATCACCCCCACGCCGCTGCGCCGCATGACCTCGGGCATCGCCTTCTCGGCCCTGTCGTGGCTGGCGATCGGCGCGATCCAGGTGTCGATGGACGCCGGCACGCCCACCTCGATGGCCTGGCAGATCCTGCCCTACGCGCTGCTGACCATGGGCGAGGTGCTGGTCTCGGCCACCGGTTTGGAGTTCGCCTACAGCCAGGCCCCGGCCTCGATGAAGGGCGCGATCATGGCACTGTGGAGCCTCGCGGTCACGGTCGGCAACCTGTGGGTGCTGGTGGTGAACGCGGCGGTCAAGAACGACACGGTGCTGAACTCGATCACCGGCTCGGGCCTGAGCGTGATCGCATTCCAGATGTTCTTCTTCGCCGGCTTCGCCGCGCTGGCCGCGGTGGCGTTCGGGCTGTATGCGAAGCGGTACAGGATGGTCGATCACTACCGCAGCATGGACGCGGCGAAAGCGCCGGCCTCGGCGAAGGTCTGACCAATCGAATCCGGCTCCGATTGCCTGCGGGGCCGGATTCTGCCAACGATCACCGCGTGGGCACGGGAGCGCCCACGCGTTCAAACACCGTCCGCAAACACGCGGGTCACGCCACACCACAATCGACAACAATGATCCGAACCACCCGCCACGCCGCCCTCGCCGCCGCTGCCTTTGCTTCCTCCGCCCACGCCGCCATTCCACTCGACGCCTGCGACGGCCCCGCCGCCACGACCCTGGCCGCCGCCCCGCATGCCCTGGAAGCGCGCGCCATCTGGCTCGACCGCGCACTGGCCAAGTGGCCGGGCGCGCCATCGACCGGCAAGTTCCTCCTCTACCACTCGCCCACGGCCAGCATCGAAGCCATCGCCGGCCGCAAGATGGCGGGCGCTGCCGGCGCACTCGAACTCACCGTCTCCAGCACCGCCATTCCACCCGACACCGCCGCGCGCTTCAAGTACGTCGCCGCCGGCCCTGTGCTGAAGCTGGCCGACAAGGACCTCGCCCGCCTCCCCGCCCTGCACCGCGGGCAGCTGGTGCTGGTACGCGAAGCGCCTGACGGCACCGTCCTCGCCGCTACCCGCCTGCAAGCCGCCGGCGCCCTCGACGACCTGTACGCCGCCGCCGAACAGCAAACCGACTTCGGCGCCACCCCCACCAGGAAGCGCACCGGCTTCAAGCTCTGGGCCCCCACCGCGCAGCAGGCCGCCGTCTGCGTCTTCGACAGCGGCAGCAGCCGCGCTGGCGCCGTGCACCAGCTGGCGATGGATGCCGGCACCGGCATCTGGAGCGTGCAAGCCCCGGCCGACCTCTCCGGCCGCTACTACACCTACGCCGTGGACGTGGTGACCGAACAGGCCGGCCTGGTACGCAACCTGGTCACCGACCCGTACTCGGTCAGCCTCACCACCGACTCCACGCGCAGCTACATCGCCGACCTCGACGCGCCGACATTGAAACCGGCAGGCTGGGACAAGGAACGCGCGCCGCAAACCGTCAAGGCCGCGACCGACATGGCAGTCTACGAACTGCACGTACGCGACTTCTCGCGCGACGACGAGACCGTGCCGCCGACTAAGCGCGGCAAGTACACCGCCTTTGGCGAATCGGACTCGAACGGCATGCGCCACCTGAAGGCCCTGGCCCAGGCCGGCCTGACCGACATCCACCTGCTGCCCGTCTACGACATCGCCAGCGTCCCGGAAAAAAATTGCGCCCTGCCCCAGCCTGCCGGTGCGCCCGATAGCGACGCCCAGCAGGCCCTGGTGCGCAAGACCGCCCACACCGACTGCTACAACTGGGGCTACGACCCGTATCACTACAACGCGCCGGAAGGCAGCTACGCCAGCGACCCGCAAGACGGCGCGCGCCGCATCGTCGAATTCCGCGAGATGGTGCTGAACCTGCACCGCGCCGGCCTGCGCGTGGGCATGGACGTGGTCTACAACCACACCTTCGTCGCCGGCCAGGACCCGAAATCCGTGCTGGACCGCCTCGTCCCCGGCTACTACCACCGCCTGAATGCCAGCGGCGGCATCGAACGCTCGACCTGCTGCGACAACACCGCCACCGAAAACCGCATGATGGCCAAGCTCATGATCGACTCGACGGTGCTGTGGGCGAAGCACTACAAGATCGATTCCTTCCGCTTCGATTTGATGGGCCACCAGCCGCGCGCGGCGATGGAGCGCCTGCAGGCGGCCGTCGACAAGGCCACCGGCCGCAGGGTGCAGCTGCTCGGCGAAGGCTGGAACTTCGGTGAAGTAGCGAATGGCGCGCGCTTCGTCCAGGCCTCGCAGCTGTCGCTGAACGGCAGCGGCATCGGCAGCTTCAGCGACCGCGCGCGCGACGCCGTGCGCGGCGGCGGCGCGGGCGATTCGGGCGAGGCGCTGGTGAGCCGCCAGGGCTGGATCAACGGCCTGGTCTACGACCCGAATGCAAAAGCCGGCACGCGCCCGGCCACGGAGCTGCTGCGCGCCGCCGACATGGTGCGCATCGGCCTGGCCGGCACCCTGCGCAGCTATCCGCTGACGACCTTCGACGGCAGCACGCGCAAGCTGGAAGATATCGACTACAGCGGCCAGCCGGCCGGCTTTGCCAGCCAGCCCGACGAGACCGTCAACTACGTCGAGAACCACGACAACCAGACCCTGTGGGACAACAACGCCCTGAAGCTCCCGCTCGACACCAGCAGCGCCGAGCGCGCGCGCGTGCAGGTGCTGGGCCTGGCGACCACGGTCTTCAGCCAGGGCATCGCCTACTTCCACGCCGGCGCGGACATCCTGCGCTCCAAGTCCCTGGACCGCAACAGCTTCAACTCGGGCGACTGGTTCAACCGTCTCGACTGGACCTACCAGACCAACTTCTTCGGCAGCGGCCTGCCGCCGGCAGACGACAACGCCAAGGACTGGCCGCTGTTCAAGCCACTGCTGGCGAATGCCGCGCTGCAGCCGCAGCCGGCCGACATCGCCTTTGCGCGCGACGCCTTCCGCGACCTGCTCGCGATCCGCGCCGGCACCACGCTGCTGCGCATGCGCACGGCCGAGGACATCAGCCAGCGCCTGCGCTTCTTCAACACCGGGCCGCGGCAGGAGCCGACCGTGATCGCCGCGACGATCGACGGCAAGGGCTATGCGGGGGCGCGCTTTGCCGGGCTGACTTACCTGATCAACGTCGACAAGGTGGCGCATGTGGTCAGCGATGCCGGCCTGCGCGGCAGGCAGCTGCGTTTGCATCCGGTGCATGCGGCGGCGGGGGCCGGCGACAAGCGCGCGGCGAGCGCGGGGTATGACAGCGGGAATGGAACGTTCAGTATTCCGCCGAGGACCGCCGTCGTCTTTGTCGAGGAGTGATCGAGTTTGGACGGACGTGGGGCTGTTGCCCCACTACCCCTGACACAATCCACTAACGCCCGCGCCTGCGCCCCGGCGCCAGCACCCGCCACGCCAGCACGCATGCCGTCACGCACAGCACCAACCCCAGCGCACACAAGCCCACCAGCAGCGACACCCGCAACACCGGCCGCGCCACCAGCGGCGCAAAGTCAACACTGTGCAAACCGTTGTACAACACCCGCTGCCACGGCGTGCCCGCATCGGCGCGCAGCAGCAGCCGCGCCGACGCCGGATCGGCATACAAGGCCACCCCATCGCCCCACTCGGCACGCCACACCGGCAGCGGCCGCGCATACGTCCCCACCGCTCCCGCCGGCTCGCGCGCATAATACAAGCCATCGTATTCCGTCAGCCGCGACAGCACCGGCCGGCCCGGGCGCAAGGCAGACAACGCGGCAGTCATCAACTCCGCCGGCAAGGCCGCCTGCACCGCTCCATCGCCGCCCACCAGCAGCTGGTCGCCCGGCCCCGCCGCGCCACGCACCCGATACCAGCCCTGCCCCTGCAGCTGCACCAGGTCGATCTCGCGCGCCGCCGGCAGCGCCGCCAGCGCCAGCGCCCGTGACGGATCGACAAGCGCCCCGGCCTCCTTGCCGCTCCACGCCGCACGCTCGGCCGGCAAGGCCCCGCGCGGCGAAAACACGCCAAAGGGATTCATCGACAACAGCCCCGACAAGATCCAGGTCACGCTGACCACGCCCGCGGCCAGCCCCAGGATGTGGTGCCAGCGCATCCAGAACTTGCGGTAGGGGATCCAGCGATTGCGGTTCAAATACAGCTGCCAGATCCCCAACGCCACGCCGCTCACAGCCAGCAGCACACCCGGAATCGACAGCCACACCACCACGCCATTCCACAGGTCCGGCCAGCGCCGCAGCTGCGTGAAGTACAGCCAGTGCGGCACGGCGCCGACCCAGTTCCAGGCACGCTCGGCGCGGCGCGTGTCGAGCACCACTTCAGCGGCATTGGGCGACACGTAGAGCTCCAGCCCGTCGGCGCCGTCCATCGCCACCCGCACCAGCGGCCGGTGCGCGTTATAGCCCTGGGCGACCGTCCACTGGTCGCGTTCCAGGCGCTCGGTCGACAGCGCGCGGCGGCCGCTGAAACGCTCCGCCACTTGCGCCGCCGCGTTATCCGACAGCGCCGCCAGTGGCGCGCCGCTGCGCGCGTCGAGCGTGATCCAGCGCTTGTCCGCCCCCAGCATGCGCCACACCGGCAAGCCCCCATGCATGCCCAGGCGCGCTTCGGTAAAGGCGGCATCGGCGCGCGCGGCCGCAGCCTGCGCGCCCAGGCAGCAGCCGTCCAGGCGCAGCGGCGCCATGCCGGCCAGCCGTTCCTCCGGCGCCAGGCTTGGGAACGGCACGTACACCATCACGATGCCGCTCGCGAACCACATCAGGAACAGCAGCGCCAGGCCCACGCCCAGCCACTTGTGCACGAAGATCAGCGCCTTTTTCATGGCCGCGTCAGAAGCTGGTGCGCGCCGTCAGCTGCACGGTGCGCGGTGCGCCCAGCAGCCAGCGCACGCCGCCGCTGCCCGACAAGGCATAGTCGCGGTCGGCCAGGTTCTTCACCGCCAGGTTCAAGGTCAGCGCGGGCGACTGGCGCCAGGCCAGCGAGGCGTCGAGCACGGTGTAGGCCGGCAGATTCGCCGTGTTCGCCGCATTCGATTCGCGCAGGCCGACGTAGCGCGCGCCCAGGCCGGCGTCCCACTGCGGCAGGAAGCGGTAGCGGCTCCAGATGCTGGCGGTGCGCTCGGGCACGCCGGCCGGCGTATTGCCCTCGCGCGAAACCGCCCGGCCGCTGACGATTTCCTGGAAGTCGTCGTAGCGGGCGCGCAGCACGGCGGCATTCGCGTCGATCGTCCAGCCGCGCAGGGGCTCGGCGGCAAAGGCGACTTCGAGCCCGGTCGAGGATTGCTGGCCGATCTGCTGGGCGATGGCGGGATTCTCGGGGTCGCGCGAGAGCAGATTGCGCTTCTCGATGCGGTAGGCGGCCAGCGTCCACTCGCCCTTCACGGCCGGTACGCCGCCCTTGGCGCCGAACTCCAGTTGGCGGCCGCGGGTCAGGTCGTAGCTCACCGAGCCGTTCGGCAGCGCCAGCGCGCCGCTCAAGGGGTCGGTGGCGCTGCCGAACTGGCCGTATAGCGACAGCGCCGTGCTCAAGCTCCACACCGCGCCGAGGCGCCCGGTGACCGGCGCGTACTTCTTGCCGAGGGCGACGCCGGTGCGCAGGTCGGCGTTGTCGAAGTCCATGGCGTCGCGCCGCAGGCCGGCCACCAGCTTCCAGCCGGCCGCGATGTCGAGCATGTCCTCGGCATACAGCGCGCGCGTTTCCAGTTCGGCGCGGCGGCCCGGAATGGTCGGCACCGGGCTCACGAAGGAGCCTGGCGCGAAGTCGTAGGGATCGACCGTGCTGGCGCCGCCGTAGGGCGCATTATTGCTGTGCACGAGGCGCGTGCGGTACCAGTCGACGCCGGCCACCAGCCGGTTCGCCAGGCCGCCGATGCGGCCATCGAGCACGGCGTCGAAGCGGTTGCCATACTGCTCCTGGTCGTGCAGGATTTCCAGGTAGTCGCCGCGGTTCACGCGGGCGCCGGCGGCGTTCAGGGTATAGGTTTCGGCGTTGCGCCAATGGCGCTTGCTGCTCAGGTAGTAGCTCTCGTTGCGCAGGCGCACGCCCGGCGCGGCGCGGTAGTCCAGGCGCAGGCGGCCGATGCGGTCGTTGTAGCGGACCAGGGCATCGTCGACGTTGAAGCTGGTGCGGCGCATGCTGGGGTCCACTTTCCCGTTGCGCAGCGGCGTGCCGAAGTAGCGCGCATCGTCGTTGTGGCCGGCGTCCAGGCTCAAGGTCGCGCTCAGGTCCCCGTTCACACGCCAGGCCAGCGCGCCGGACAGGTTCTGGCGTTCGTAGCTGTTGTCGCGCCGGTAGCCGTCGCTCTTTTCCGCGTCCGCGTACAGCGAGTACGCAATGCTGTCGTTGACCGGCCCGCTGAAGCCGACGCCGGCCTGCCAGGTGCCGAAGGAGCCGGCGCCGAACAGTGCTTCGCGCCGGCTGCGGTCGAACCGCGGCTGCTTCGTCACGTAGTTCACGGCCGCGCCGATGGCGCCGTCGCCATACAGCACCGATGCCGGGCCGCGCAGCACTTCGACCGATTCCAGTGGCCAGGTCGAGAACGGATAGCTGATCGTGCCCGCCGCGACCACCAGGCGCGTGCCGTCCACCAGCTGCGCCACCGAGTTGTGGCCGCCGAAGCCGCGCGCCGACAGGCTGCTGCCGCCGTTGCCCGGCGCCGGCGCCTCGCTGATGCCGGGCATGCGCACGGCCACGTCCTGGGCCCGCGTGAGGCTGCGTTCGGCGATGTCGGCCGCGCCCAGCGTGCTGACGCTGGCCGGCGTCGCGCGCGCGCTCAGGCCCAGGCGCGAGCCGGTGTTGTTGGTGTCGTCGAGCGCCAGGCTGCTGCTGGCCTGGCGCGCTTCGGTGACGTGGACGGTGGCGAGCGGCGGCTCGTCAAAGGTGCTGGCGCGGCTGGCGTTGCTGGTGGCAAGGGCGAGCGACGCTGCGGCGTATGCCGCCTGTTGCATGCGGAAGTTCATGGCGATCCTGGAAAGTGACCGGCGTGCGCCTGCCTTCCTGCGTCGAACGCACAGGCCTGTGAAAGGCGCGCGCACATGCGCAGCGCGTGCCTTGGCACACTGCGGTAGAAGACCGGAAAACAAACGAACGCCTAACGGACAAGACCACACCCCGGGCCTTGCACAATCAACGTGACCGGCCGGTCTTCTGGCTCGCCTTCATCCTCCCCGGTTCCTGCCTTCCCGCGCTGGTATTCCCAATGCAGTGGCGTTGAACCGGTTCGTCAGGCTTACAGCAGCGGGGGCTGCGCCGGAATGGCGGGGATGGCTATCCCGCGCGTCACCGGCTTCCCGTTTCACCCTTCCATCGGTCGATGGAAGGACACCGTTCACTCAAGCGGGCGATTGTACAGTCAAGTTGCCGGGCTTGTCATCGAATGCAGCGGGCAGCCGCGCATTTCAGGCCTGCGCCAGCAGTGCGAACAGCGCCGCCGGATCGAGCGGCTTGACCAGGTGGTGGTCGAACCCGGCCTCGCGCGTTCGCCGGCGGTCGCTTTCCTGGCCATAGCCGGTGACGGCGATCAGCAGCGCCTGCGCGGCGTCGAACACCGGGCTGTGCACGGCGCTCCAGAAGCGCTCGTCGAACACCGTCCCCTGCGGCGTTTCCCTCGGCACGGCATAGCGCAGCAGCGCGCTCGTGTGCGGCCGGCGCGTCGAGATTGGTCGAATCCGGATCGGCGGCGTTGGCGGGAAAGGCCTCGAAGATGTGCTTGCCGACCAGCTCTTCCGCGGTTCTTCCCGTGGCCTGCAGGTAGGCAGGGTTGGCGCCAATGAGAATGTAGTCCGTATCGATCAATCGACGCTGCTGGAAGCGATCGCGGTGGCGATGGGCTTCAATGCCGAAGGCGGCAGCCGCAATGTCAACTTCACGGCGCGCGCATCGCATTCGGCGCTGCACCAGCACCTGCGCCTGGTGCGCGGCATCACGCCGCCGCGCGACGGCTATTTCCTGCGCGCCGAAAGCTTCTTCAACGTCAGCAGCGAGATCGACAGGCTGGACCGCGAAGGCTGCGGCCCGAAGATCATCGACTCCTACGGCGGCAAGTCGCTGCACGAGCAGTCGCACGGCGAAGCCTTCTCACCCTGTTCATGGAGCGCTTCGGCGGCAAGAGCCTCTACGTGCTCGACGAACCCGAAGCCGCCCTCTCGCCGCAGCGCCAGCGCGCCATGCTCAGCCGCCTGCACGACCTGGTGCGGGGCGGCAGCCAGTTCCTGGCCGCGACCCACTCGCCGATCCTGATGGCCTACCCGAACGCCGTCATCTACGCGTGCAGTGCACACGGCATCCGGCAGGTGGCGTATGAGGACACCGAACACTACCGCGTCATGCACGACTTCATCGCCAACCCGCAGCGCATGCTGAAGGTGCTGCTGGAGGATTGACGCTTTCCGTTATTTTCCCGTTATTGCCCGGATTGCCCGGGTTGCCCGGATTGCTCGAGTGCGCTGGAGATGGCCTGGACCAGCGCCGCCAGGGTGTAGGGCTTGCGCAGGAACTGGACGCGCAGTGTCTGCAGCCGACCCGGGTCGACCAGGTAGCCGCTGGTCAGCACCACCGGCAGGCCGGGATGGCGGACGGCGATCCAGTTCACCAGGCCGATGCCGTCCATACTGCCCGGCATCATCACATCCGACAGCACCAGGTCGATCCCGTCGAAATCGGCCTCGATGGCGGCGTCGGCGCTGTCGACCAGCACGATCTCGGCATCGAGCATGGAGAGCAGCGACGACATGGTCTCGGCCACCACCGGGTCATCCTCGACGCACAGGATACGCGCACCGGCCAGCGCATGCACGGCCGGCGCCGGCGCGCCGGCTTGTGTCGCCTGGGCTTGTCCGGCGCCGCGCGGCAGCAGGATGCCGACCGTGGTGCCGGGTTCCTTGCGCCGGATGAAGGCCAGCCCATGGCTCTGGCTGACAAAACCATGGACCTGGGACAGACCCAGGCCGGTGCCCTTGCCGACCGGCTTGGTCGTGAAGAACGGCTCGAAGGCCTGGCGCGCCGTGGCTTCGGACATGCCTTCGCCATCGTCGCTCAGGGTAATGCAGACATAGTCGCCGTCCAGGTCCTCGCCCTCCGGCCAGGCCGGGTCGGGCAAGGCCAGGTTGCGCGCCTCCAGCGACAGGATGCCGCCGCCGGGCATCGCGTCGCGCGCGTTGCCGGCGATGTTCAGCAGCGCCGCGTCGAGCTGGGCGGGATCGACCGATACCGGCCACAGGGCATGGTTGATGCGCACGCCCAGGTGTATGTGCGGCCCGGCCGCCGTGCCCAGCATCTCGGCCGCGGCATGCAGGTAGAGCGACAGATCCAGGGTCACGCTGTTCAGCGGCTGGCGGCGCGCATAGGCGAGCAGCTGCTGGGTCAACGCCGCGCCGTGCCCGGATGCGCGGCGGATGCTGTCGAGCGCGCGCCCGGCGCGCTCGTTGCCGTCCTTGGCAAGCAGCATGCGCAGCAGCGTTTCCGAGCCCGAGATCACCTGCAGGATATTGTTGAAATCGTGGGCCACGCCGCCCGTCAGCCGCCCCAGCGACTCCAGCCGGCGCGCCTCGGCCAGTGCGCGCTCGACGCGGCGGCGCTCGCCGATCTCGTGCTCGAGCGAGGCGGTACGCTCCTTGACGGCCGCCTCGAGCGTGCCGGCATGCCGTTCCAGGGCCTGCCAGTATGCGCGCACGGCGAATTGCAGCCGGCGCGTGCGCAGTGCCGAACGGATCGACATCAGGAGCACTTCGCGCGCCGTCGGCCGCTCGACCAGGGTAACGTTGCCGATGCGCGCCAGGCGCGCGAAGCGCTGGCTCTCGACCCTGGCCAGGTCGGGGCCGGCCAGGGCCAGGAGCGGCAGGTCGGACCAGGCCGGCTGGCGCCGCAGGCTGGCGTCCAGCGCTTCCAGCGTGCACCGGTCCAGTCCTTCCTCGGTGACGATGGCGCACCAGGCCTGTTCGTCCAGGCCGGCATAGAAGCTGGCGGCATCGGCGCAGGTGCGCACCGCCACGCCTTCGGTCTCCAGCATGCCGCGCAACGCCGCCGCATCGCCTTCGACCGGCGCGAAGACGATGACGCTGGCGGCGCCGGGAACACCTGCCTCAGGAATCAAAATTCGCCACCCCGATCTCGTCCACCGGCACCACGATGCGCTCGCCGATCTCGATGCCGGCATCGGTCAGGTGCAGCTCGCGCACGTCGTGCTCGTGCTGCCCGTCGCGCCGTTTCAGGGCGCAGATCGCCTTGTGGACGACGTTCTCGTGCTCGTAGTAGCGCAGCGAGATGATGTTGTCGGTGATGATGCTCAGCGCATCCGGCTCCTTCGAGGTATCCAGCCGCGCCGAATGCGCGCCGATGATAATCGACGTCACGTTCATGTTGTTCAGGTAGGAAAACAGTTCGTTCATCTGCAGCAGCAGCGACTTTTCCTCGCGGATGACGTCGAGGTAGGAGTTGATGCAGTCGATGATGATCAAGCGCGCGCCGCGATCTTCGACGATGCGCCGCACCTTCCAGATGAATTCTCCCGGCGAGATGCGCGAGGGATTGATGCGCTGCAGGTGGAAGCGCCGCTCCTCGTCCGGCGCGGCGTCCTGGTGCATGTGCGCGACCATGCGCGAACGCAGCGTGCTTTCGGATTCGTCGAAGCTGAAGTAGCCGACGTGGCAGCCGCTTTCCACCGCCGCCAGCGCATATTGCAGGGCCACGGTGGACTTGCCGGAACCGGAAGGGCCGACGATCATGGTGGAGCTGCCGGCGGTCAATGGGCCGCCGACGAGCCGGTCGAGGCTCTCGACCTTGCTGGACATGTCGCGCACGTTGTCGTCGCGCTGGTGTTCCTGCGCGATCAGGCTGGGAAAGACCAGGATCTCGTTTTTCTGGATCGCATAGTCGTGCCAGCCGCTCTGGAAGTCGCCGCCGCGCAGCTTGACCACGCGCAGGCGACGCCGCGCCGCACCGAAGCTGCGCTCCAGCTGTTCCAGCGTCACCACGCCGTGCACCGCGCTTTGCAGTTCGTATTCGCGGCCGTCCGCCGTCAGGTCGTCGAGCAGAAGGACCGTGGCCTCCAGCCTGGCCAGGCGCTGGCGCAGGTCGATGATCTGGCGCCGGTAGTGCGGGCTGTCGCGCGCCAGCAGGCGCACCTCGACCATCGAGTCGATGACGACGCGTTCGGCGCCGCTCGCGGTAATCGCATCGGCGATCCGGCCTACCAGCGCCGACAATTCGGTATCGGTCGGCAGCAGGATGGTCTGCGCCGAGGCGTTCTCCAGCGGCAGGGGCATGATTTCCTCGATCTGGATACCTTCCAGCGACCAGCCATGGCTGCGCGCGGTAGCCAGCAATTCCTCGCGGCTTTCGGACAGGGTCAGGTAGAGGCAGCGCTGGCCGGTCTCCGCGCCGTGGATCAGGTAGCGCAAGCCGAGCGTGGTCTTGCCGGTGCCGGGTCGGCCTTCGATCAGGTGCACGCGCTGGCGGATCAGGCCACCGCGCAGGACAGCATCGAGCTCCGGGACGCCGGTCAGGATTCGTTCAATATCGAGATGCATCACTGCCTTTGCAAAGAATGTAGAGATAGCTGAAATGGTGAATTACCAGTATCTCGACATTCTAGACCAAACAGTATTTATATTATTTTAATAACAACAATGGCGCGCGGCAATTTTTGTCCGGGCTTTCGCTGCTACGCCAAGCGGATCTCGGCCACCATCTCGTGGTTGCAGTCGATCCCGATCTCCACGAAGCCGAAGCTCCGATAGAACGCGCCGGCGCGCTCGTTGCGCGGGTGGTAGCAGATGTTGATCAGCTGGACGTCGGGCTGCGCCTTGATCTCGGCGATCAGCAACCCCATCGCGCGCCGGCCGATGCCCTGCGACTGCAGCGGAAAGTCGACCATGAAGCGATAGATGCCGTAACAGCCGGGCCGGCCGTCGTCCTCGCGGTTGTAGAGCGCGAAGCCGGCCGGGCGCTCGCCCTGGTAGATCGCGCGCGGCACGAACTCGTCGTAGAACCTGGCCTGCGCGATCGAATACGCGTTCGAGTGCAGCAGGTCGCGCTGGTGTTCCGGTAGCTCCATGTCCATCAGCGCCTCGAAGTTTTCTTCGGTGACGTCGCGCAGGCTGATCGTCATGTTCACACGTCCAGGTGCGAAATGAGGAGCCTGCGTTTTTCGATGTCGCCGTCCTGCTCGGCCTGGGCACCGAGCGAAATTCCGACCGCCATGATGTCGATGAGGAGCAGCTGCAGGATGCGCGAGATCATCGACAGGAAGGTCGTGCTGTCCTCGGTGTGGTCGACCGCCAGGCAGACGCTGGCCTTTTTCGCCAGCGCCGACTTGCTGCTGGTGATGGCGATCACGCTCGCGCCGGCGGCACGCGCGGCGTCGACGGCGCCCAGCAGTTCGGGCGCCTGGCCGGCCGTGGAAATGGCCACCACCACGTCGCCCGGCTGCAGCAGTTCGGCCGCCAGCTGGAACAGGTGGGCGTCGCCGTGCGCCGTGGTCGGGATGCGGAAGCGGAAGAATTTATGCTGGCCGTCGAGCGCCACCACGCGCGCATTCCCCATCGCGTAGAACTCGACCTTGTTGGCGCGGCGCAGCAGCTCGATGGCGCGGTCGATCGCGTGCACGTCGAGCCCATCGCGGAATTTCAGGATCGCCGACACGGTGTTGTCGATCACCTTGGCCGACAAGTCGTGGGTGCTGTCGCTCATGCGCACCTGGCTGTGGCGCACCGGGATCGAGCCGGTCAGGCTGCCCGCGAACTTCAGCTTGAATTCGGCCAGGCCCTGGAAGCCGAGCGAACGGCAGAAGCGGATCACGGTCGGCTGGCTGACATCCGCCAGGCGCGCGATCTCGGCGATCGGCTCGGACAAGACCTTGCGCGGATGCTCGATCACCAAACTGGCCACGCGCTGCTCGGCCGGCGACAGCTCGTGCTGCAGGTGCTGCACGCGTTCCATCAGCGTGTTGGCGCCGCTGCGCCCGCGCAGGTGCTCCGACAGGATCGTCGACACGCCGCGCAGGGCCGGGTGCGGCGTCATGATGACGTAGGTGGGGATCTGGGCCAGGTAGCCGGTGAAGCGCCCCTTGGCTTCGAAGCGCGCGCGGAACGGCGAGGTCGCGAACCACTGCGCGATGCGCGGCACGATGCCGCCGCCGATGAAGATGCCGCCGAACGCGCCAAGCGTTACCGCCAGGTTCGCCGCCGCGCCGCCCAGCATGCCGGCGAAGCATTCCAGCACTTCGAGGCAGAGCGCATCGTTGTCTTCCAGCGCGCAGCTGACGATTTCCGCCGCGGTGCGGGCCGGGGCCGGCGCATCCACGCCGTTGCGTTCGGCCAGCGCGCGGTACACCAGCTCCATGCCGGGACCGGACAGGATGCGCTCGTTCGACACGTGCGGCCACTCGCGCCAGGCGTACTGCAGGATCGCGAACTCGCGCTCGTCGGCCGGGGCGAAGTTCACGTGGCCGCCTTCGCTGCCGAGGGTGATGAAACCGTCGGCCGTCGGGATCACGCCCGACACGCCGAGACCCGTGCCGGCGCCGAGCACGCCCGACACCGCATGCGGTGCGGGCTTGCCGCCGCCGACCTGCAGCACATCGCCCGCCTGCAGGCCAGGCAGCGCCATCGCCAGCGCGGTGAAGTCGTTGACGATCATGAGGGTCGACCAGCCCATGGTGCGGCGCACCTCGTCGGTCGAGAACTGCCAGTCGCGGTTGGTCATGCGCACCAAATCGCCGCTGATCGGATTGGCCATCGCAAAGGCCGCATGTGCGATGCGCTCGCCGCCATGCTCGTGCAAATAGGCGTTCAGCAGCGGGACGATGCCACTGTATTCGTCGCAGCGCAGGACCGCGGTCTGGCGCAGCACGCCGGGCGCCGTCTCGAGCGCAAAGCGGGCATGGGTGGCGCCGATGTCGGCCAGCAGGCGCGGACCATCGGCGTAGGAAGCACGGCTGGATTGTTTGTCGTTGTCTGGTACGGTGCTCATTGCGCGCTTGGAGATGGCTGGGATACCTCTGGAGGCGCACAGGATAGCATTGTTTGAATGCTATGCCATGGCTTGCGCCCCCCGGAGCCCGCGGATGGTCGCCCGCCGCTTACTCCTTGCCGGTGCAGGTCAGGTTGCTGTCGGGCGTGTTGCGCGCGCTCGCCGCCACCAGTTTTCCCGCGCCGTCGTAGCCGAGCAGGACCGAGCGTGCGTCGGGCATGACCAGGCTCAGCGTCATGCCGCGACCGGCGTCGTCGATGTCCACTGTCTCGGTGACGGCCAGCTTCATGTCGAACGACGCGTCGCCCACCTTGATCACGCTGCCATCGATCTCGACGTCCGCATCGCGCCGCACCAGCAGGTTCTTGATGTCGCCGCAGGAAAGGGTCTGCTTCTTCCCGTTGATCAGGCTGGCCAGCACCTGGTGCAGCGGCTGGGTATTGAGCTTGCCGGTGGCGGCGACCTGGGTACACAGGAATCCCTTGTCATCGCGCTCGATGCTCGCGCTGCCGTCGAAGCCGGACAGCCTCATGGCGCCCTCCTGCGCCGAGATCATGTGGAACATCGCGCTGGTGCCATGGCCGCCCTTGCCGTTGTCCATGCGCTGCAGCGTGATCTTGTGCGCATCGCGGAAATCGACGGCAAGACCGTTGGCCGAAGCCTTGCCGTCGGCGCCGACCGTGATGGTGGCGTCGGCCGTGTCCGTACCCGGCGTGCGCATGCACACGCCGCTGTAGCTGCCAGCCACCATCGGGCCGAGCAGCGGCCAGTACTGCAGCTGCGGCCCCGGCGCCTCGTCGGCCTGCGCGCCGTCGCCCCCGACCTGCGCCTGCGCCGAGGTCTCGGCCTGGGTATCGGCGGTAACGGCGGTAACGGCGCCGTCCTTGTCCTTGCTGCAGGCGGACAGCAGCAGGGAGAGCGTGAGGGCGGACAGCAAGGCGGTGCGACGGATCATGGGGCCTCCAAATGGATGAGCGCCGTACGCTAGCATGAGGATTGAATTTCTTGCAACTGGCAAGCCTGGCCGGAGAGGGCCGGGCCAGCGGCCTGCGCCTCAACGCGGATAAACGAACCCGGTCCGGATATCCGTCGGCACCAGTCGCCCGCCGTCGCGCACCATCAGCCGCTGCGGCGGTTCCTCGCCGGCCAGCGCGCGCCACACCACGGGCAGGCCTTCGCCCTTGCGCAGCAGCTCGTCGCTGCGTTCGAACACATTGCCGCAGCCGGTGGCCTTGACCAGGGCCTGCACGATCGCCACGCGCCACAAGTCGACGGCGCCGGCGTTGAACTGGCATACCAGGTAGCCGTCGGCGCCGCCATAGCCGTGCACCAGCAGGCCCGGCAAGCCGTCCTTGTCGCCATCGGCCAGCAGCACCAGCGCCTGCGGATCGGCCGTGCGCCAGGCTGTCAGGCGGCGCTCGACGGCCGCCTGCACGCGGCGCTTGATCAGCGCGTGGTCGATCGGTTCGTCTTCGCGCAGGGTCCAGACGCGCGCGGCGATCTGCGACTTGGCGTTGTAGGCGGCGCGCGCCAGGAACTGGCGCGACGAGGATTGCACGATGGCGGTAGCGCCCGGCTTGCTGCGTTCCTGCGGCCTGCCGTCGACGCGGTCGATGGCGGACAGGTAGATCCAGGGGTCGCCGGCAAGGATGGATTTTTCCTTGCCCTGTTTGATGGTAATGATGAGCATGTGCAGCTTTCGTGGGCAGGGGCGACATCATACAGCAAGCCGCCGCCCCGGCTTTCACGCTTATTTCGGCGCAGCCAGGCCTTTCAGCAGCGCCGCGTGGAAGGCCTTCGGGTCCTGCATCTGCGGCGCGTGGCCCATGTCGGGGAAGGTGACCAGGGTCGCCTTTGGAATCGCCTTCACCGTTTTCTGCGCCAGCTCCGGATAATTCCCCAGCTTCGGCCGCAAGGCTTCCGGCGCGGCGTCCTTGCCGATGGCCGTGGTGTCCTTCAGGCCGATCAGCAGCAGCGTCGGCATCGCCAGCTGCGGGAATTCGTAGACCACCGGCTGGGTGTAGATCATGTCGTACAACAGGGCCGAATTCCAGGCCACGATCTCCTTGCCCTTGCCGCGGTACATCCCGGCCAGCATCTGCACCCAGGGCTCGTATTCCGGCTTCCAGGTGTTCACGTAATAGGTCGACTTCTCGTAGTTGCGGATCTTCTCGGCCGTGGTCTGCAGTTCGCGCGCATACCATTTATCCACGCCGAGCGAGGGCACACCCAGCGCCTTCCAGTCTTCCAGGCCGATCGGGTTGACCAGCACCAGCTGCTCGGTCAGCTGCGGGAACATCAGGCCATAGCGGGTGGCCAGCATGCCGCCGGTGGAGTGGCCGAGGATGGTGGCGTTCTTCACACCGATCGACTCCAGCAGCGCGCGCGTGTTCTCGGCCAGCTGCTGGAAGGTGTACTGGTAGTGCTGCGGTTTGCTCGACTTGCAGAAGCCGATCTGGTCGGGCACCACCACGCGGTAGCCGGCGCCGCTGAGCGCCTTCATGCTCGCGTCCCAGGTCGCGCCGCAGAAGTTCTTGCCGTGCATGAGGACCACCGTGCGGCCGTTGGCCTTGCCCTGCGCCGCGATGTCCATGTAGGCCATGTGCAGCTTGACGCCTTGCGAAGTAAAGGCGAACTGCTTCACCGGCGCTGGGTAGTCGAAGCCTTCCAGCTCGGGGCCGTAGGCGGGCTCCTTGGCGGCGTCGGCGGCGTGGGCGCCGAGGGCGAACACGGACAGCGCGGCGGCGCAGCCGAGGTGAAGGAGGCGGTGGGCAAAGGCGGGCTTCATGGCAGCGTTCATGGCGGTCCTCATGTGGTCGAATGGGCAAAGTCTAGTCGAGTTCCGGAATACGCGTCGTCGCGGCGCCCAAGCGTGCCGCCCTTGTCATGGTCGCGTCACACGCCGCCTTTACGATGAGCGGCCGACCACTTTATCCATCCTGCTTTCCTCCTCTCCATGCGCACACTGCCCTTCTCCGCCAGACACCTGCTGGCCCTTCCCCTGCTCGCCGCCACCGTCGCCCATGCCGCGCCGGCCATACCGGCCAAGGCAGCGCCGAAACTGGTGCTGGTGCTGGTCGTCGACGGCCTGCCGGCCGAGCAGGTCCAGCGCTACCGCAGCCAGTTCGGCCAGGGCGGCCTGCGCCGCCTGCTGGAACAAGGCGCCGCCTTCAGCAACGCGCACCAGGCGCATGGCGTGACGGTGACGGCGGTCGGCCACGCGAGCATCCTGTCGGGCGCCTATCCTTACCAGCACGGCGTGATCGGGAACAACTGGATCGATCCGGCCTCGAAGAATGCGGTCTACTGCACCGAGGACGCGCGCTACACCTACCTCGATGAAGAGACCAAGGCCGGCGACGGCACCTCGCCGATGCGCCTGCGCGTCGATACCCTGGGCGACCAGCTGCGCTACGCCAGCGGCAACCGCGCCAAGGTGGTGGCCGTGTCGGGCAAGGACCGCGGCGCCATCCTGCTGGCCGGGAAGACCGGCACCGCCTACATGTACATGGACAAGACCGGCAACTTCGCGTCGAGCAGCTATTACATGGCGGCGCATCCGCAGTGGGTGCAGCAATACCAGGCCGGCCGCCCGCAAGACCGCTACTACGGCAAGACCTGGAAGCCGCTGCTGGCCGACGCGGCCTACGCCGGCGACGCGCCCGACGACTTGTTCCCGGCCACGCCGGCCTCGCCGAACCGCTTCCCCTTCAGCTTCTACAGCGACAGCGGCAACATCGACGGCGACTACTACAACCGCCTGAAGGCCAGCCCCTACCTGGACGAGCTGACGCTCGAATTCGCACGCGCCGCGGTCGAGGGCGAACGCCTGGGCAGCAATGCCGACGGCGTCACCGACCTGCTGGGCGTGAGCCTGTCGGCGCACGACTACGTCAACCACGCCTACGGCCCCGAAAGCAAGATGTCGCACGACCATCTGCAGCGCCTGGACCGCATGCTGGCCGATTTCATGTCCTACCTCGACCGCAAGCTCGGCGCCGGCAATGTGCTGGTGGTGCTCACCGCCGACCACGGCTTCCCGAACACGCCGGAGTTCGTCCAGGCGAACAAGGGCGACGCCGGCCGGGTGGATGCGGCCAAGCTGACCACCGCCCTGAACGCGGCGCTGGCCGCGCGCTATGGCCACGCGAAGCTGGCGATCGCCCAGTCGGCGCCGAACTGGCACTTGGACTACGCGGCGATCGACCAGCTGGGCGTGGCCCGCGCCGAGGTCGAGAACACGGCGGCGCGCTTCCTGCGCGCGCAGGACGGCGTGGCCGAGGTCTACACGCGCAGCCAGTTCGAGGCCGACGCCCTCGGCGCCACGCGCATGGCCCTGCTGGTGCGCCGCGCCTGGAACCGCGAGCTGTCGGGCGACCTGGTCGTGATCAACAAGCCGAACTGGTACTTCAGCAGCGGCAGCAGCGGCACCTCGCACGGCTCGCCGTATGCCTACGACACCAGCGTGCCGCTGCTGCTCAGCGGCCGCAAGTGGATCAAGCCGGGCTACTACGGGCAGTACGCGGAAACCGTCGACATCGCCCCGACCCTGGCCAATATCCTGCGCCTGCGCCCGCCGGCCGGCAGCGAAGGCAGGGTGCTGGTGGAGGCGCTGCAGACGCAGTAAGTAACGCGTGGACGGCCTCACTGCCGTGGATGTTCACGCAGCCGGGTGTAGCCGCCCACCCTACGATCATCATGCCGTTCGGTTGTTCAGCCGTTAATCGCCCTGCGCGCCAGCGCGACATCGTCCGAGAACAGCCCGTCGATCCCGGTCTCGAGATAACGCCGGATCTCCGCCACCGACCCCGCCTCGTTGCGCGCATTCGGCCCGTCGCCGTTGCGGAAGTCGGCCGCGAGAAACGCGTTCTCTGGCCGGAAGGTCCAGGCCACCACCTGCAAGCCGGCCCGATGCGCGTCGCGCACGATCGGCGCGGGCTGGCCGAGACGCTCGTCGGCGCCGAGCGGGATCACCGCGCGGTGGATCGGCGCCAGCACGTCGGCGTAGCGGGCCACGTCCTGCAAGCCGCGCGCCGAAACCATCTCGCCATAGGTCAGGCTGCCGCCGGCCAGCGCCACGTCGGCCGGCTTCAGGGCATCCATGCGTCCGCCCGCCACCACCAGCTGGGCCAGGCGGATATGTGTCGACTGGCCCAGTGTCTTGCGCAAGGCCTTCAGGTTGGCGGTCTCGAAGGACTGCACCGTCACCGGCGCGCGCCGCGTGTAGGCGTGCGCGTCCAGGGTCGACAGCAGCCGCCGTTCCAGCGCCAGCCCGGCGGCGGCGAACCAGGTCGAATGCTTCAGTTCCGGGACCAGCCCGATGCTGCGCCCGCGCGCCGCCGATTCGGCCGCCACGAAGTCGATGACCTCTTCCAGGCTCACCACCTGGAACCGGCCGTCGCCCTGCGTGCCGCGCAGCTGCGGCAGGCGCTCCACCGCGCGCAGGGTCTTCAGCTCGGCCAGCGTAAAGTCGGACACGAACCAGCCCTCGTGCGCCTGGCCGTCGATGTTCTTGCGCGTCTTGCGCCCGGCGAACTCGGGGCGGCTGGCGACGTCGGTGGTATCGGTGATCGCGTTCTCGTGGCGCGCCACCAGCACGCCATCCTTCGTGCAGACCAGGTCCGGCTCGACGAAGTCGGCGCCGTCGATGATGGCGCGCGCATAGGCGGCCAGCGTGTGCTCGGGGAACAGGGCGCTGGCGCCGCGGTGGGCATACAGCGTGGGCGGCGCTTCTGGATCCAGCCGTGAGGAGGCCGGATGCGACGCGGACTGCGCCCGCGCCGGCAAGGCCGCCAGCGCCAGGCTCGCGCCCAGCCCCTGCGCCAGGCGGCGGCGCAAAGGGCTGGCAGGTAAAACAAGCGTCATCAAATGTCCGCCTTCAGCGTAATGAAGCCCATGCGCGGCGGGATCGGGTACGTGGCGTAGCTGCCGCTAGGCTGGCCCACGTTCGGCTGCAGCACGCCCTTGCGGTCGGCCAGGTTGGTCACGTTCACGCTCCAGCGCATGTTTTTCAGGAAGCCCGTTTCGAATCCTACCTTGCCCGACACGTTCAGGCCAAGCAGGAAGTAGCTGGCCACGTCCAGGTCGTTGGTGTAGGTGGCGTAGCGGCGGCCCACGTAGTCGCCCTGCAGCTGGACTTCGATACCGGCGCCCGGCTTGACGGTGGCGATGAACTTGTTCATCCACTCCGGCGTGTTCGGCACGGTCTTGCCGGCGGTCGGCACCACGGCGCTGCCGTTGGTATAGCTGTCCTGGTACTTCGAGCGGTTGTACGACACCGCGTCGTAGAAGCTGAAGGCGCGGCCGAAGTGGAAGGTGGCGCCGAGGTCGACGCCGTCGGTCTTCACGCTGCCGACGTTCGACAGGATGGTGGTGCCGCCGGCGAACGAGGTGATGATCGGGTTCGAGCTGATCGCCAGCTGGCGGTCCTTGAAGTTCACGTGGTACAGCGTCGCCTGGCCATCGAAGCCGGTGAGCGGGCCAGCGCTCAGCTGGCGCGAGGTGCGCAGGCCCAGCTCGTAGGTCAGCGCGGTTTCCGGCTTGGCAGTGTCCTTGAAGTAGTCGAAGGCCGCCTGCGACGACAGGCTCCACGGCGAATTACCGCCGCCGCCGTAGGTCACGAACTGGCGCATGTTCTTCTGCACGTTGGCGAACACCTGGTCGGTGCTGGACAGGTCCCAGCGCGCGCCGAGCTGCGGCAGGAACCATTTTTTGGTCGTGATCTTCCCTTCCGGCAGGCCGCGCGAGCCGGCGGGAAGCGTGGCCACCAGCTGCTGCACCGGGAACAGGCCTTCCGCGAACTGCAGGCTGGACTTGAAGCCGCCCTGCAGCGTCAGGTCCGCGCGCGGCTTCCATTCGTCCTGCAGGTGGAACTGCACCACCTTGTTGTCGATGTCGCTGCCGTACTGGGTGATCAACGGATTCGACGGACGCTGGTAAGGCGTGCTCGGGTTGTTCACGTCGAGCGCGTACCAGCGGCGGTAGGCGCCGGAGTTGTTGTGCTCGAACCAGAGGCCGGTCTGGATACGGTGCGCGCCCAGGTCCCAGCGCAGGGTCGAGGTGGCGCCCTGGCGGTTGATCTTGTACTCGGTGGTGCGGGTGGCGTAGCCCGAGTTGCCGAACACGGTCTTCAGGTCGCGGTTCGGATAGTAGGCGCGAAACAGCGCCGGCAGGCCGGCCTGGTTGATCGGGCCAGCCACCACGCCGACGCCGTCGTTGTGGTGGAAGTAGTACTGGTTGCTCCAGGTGGCGTCGGCGCCCAGGTAGGCGTCGTACTTCACGTAGGCCAGCTTGTCGGTGCGCTGGGCGTCGCTGTAGTAGTTGCGGAAGTTGGCGCCCACCGATGCCGGCGGCGCGCCGGTCGCATCCAGATAGGCCAGCGCGGCGGCGAAGTCCGGGTACAGGAAGGGACGCGTGTAGGGCGCGGCCAGGCCGGCCTGGTGCAGGGTCGAATCCTCGTTCGGCTCGGTCTTGTCGGACCAGTCGGCGAACACGGTCAGCTTGCCGCTCTCGCCCTGGTGCACGAACTTGGCGTTGAACTGGTCGTTGCTCTGCTTGCCGTTGAAGTCCCAGGCTTTCGCTTCGTGGTGCAGGCCGGAGAGGTAGAAGCTGTTGCCGCCGCCCATGTCGCCGGAATCGAAGCGCACGAAGCTGCGGCTGGCCTTGTGGCTGCCGAGCGTTTGCTGCAGGTTGATGTTGCGGCGATTGAGCGGGTCGCTGGAATAGGTTTCGATGGTGCCGCCCAGGTTGCTGGTGGACGGGGTGCCGAGGTCGCCGGCGCCGGTGGACAGGACCACGCTGCGCACGTTCTCGCTGGTCAGCGCGCGCTGGGGCGCCAGGCCGTTGTAGTTGCCATATTGCTGGTCGCCGAGCGGCACGCCGTCCATCGTGTAGCCGAGCTGCTGGCCATTGAAGCCGTGCACGAACAGCGACAGGTTCTGCTCGTTGTTGCCCCATGGGTCGGCGGTCTGGAAACTCACGCCCGGAAGCGCCTGCAGGGCCTTCAGCGGATTCACGCCCGGCATCACCTTCTGGATCTCGGCGCCCGACATGGCCACCGTGGAGCGTGTCTTGCGGGTCGAGATCTCGACCGTGGCCAGGGCGCCGGGCGGGGTGGTGTCCTGGACGGCCGGTGCGTCAGCGACAGCGGCGGCCGGCGTGTCCTCTGCGGGAGCGGCGTGGGCCAGCGAGGTGCACAGGGCTGCGGCGGCAAGCGCAATCCGGGATGGCGTCAGGAAGGTGGTCGATTGTTTCATCAGGCAAGGCCATGGTCGGTTGAGGTGACCGGAACATTAACCTTGCAAAATGACTAAGCCGTGACGGCTGCGTGACGGCTTGATGACGCGGGGCGGTAGCGCTGTGCATGCGTCACGCGTGGGCACGGGGCGCCTACGCTACCTATCCGAAGCTGCTGGCCCATGTTGACGTAGGGTGGGCGCTCCTGTGCCCACGCGTTCAACGCACGGTTGATACAAGGGGTCGCCGACCGGCGCGGTTTTCACATGGCCGTTGAACGCGTGGACGTTCGCATAGCAGGCCCCCTGCCTGATATGCCCCGTCCACCCTACTGGCCGATCAACACCACCGCATTGCGCGCATCGAACTGCACCTTGCCGCCCTTGACGACGGCGGTCTTGCCCGAGTACCAGTCGCGCACGGTCTGGCCGTCCATGAACACGCCGGTCACCGGCACGGCGGTCGGCTTGTCGGTCGGCAGGCCGAGCGCCACCACCACGCGGTCGGTCACGTCCTTCGTCTCGTACGTGCGCTTGAAAACGTAGGGATAGTGCTGGATCATCTGGTGCACGCCGGCGCCCACGCTGGGATGGGCCTGGCGGAAGCGGCCGAGGCGGGCCCAGTGCTCGCGCACGTCGCGCACGCGGTTCAGGCCGCGCTGGGCGTTCGACGCCAGCTCGTCCCAGTTCATGAAGGAGCGCAGCGTGGCGTCGCCTTCGGCGCCCTCCACCTTCAGCAGGCGCGCGGTTTCGTCGCCGTAGTAGATTTGCGCGGCGCCCGGGGCCAGCAGCAGCTTGTTGGCGGCCTCGTAGGGACGCTCGCGCATGGCGTCGTACGGTTCGCCGTCGTCGTGCGAGCTGAGGTAGTTCAGCACCGACGAATCCTTCATCGGGCCATGCAGCGCCTGCGAATAGGAGCTGAACAGCTTCTCGTAGCTCTCCTTGGCATCGGTCTTGATCGCGAAGTTGATCATGCTGTCGAAGCCCTGCGCAGGGTAGTCGACCTTCACGTCGCCCAAGTCGTAGCTGTGGCCATGCTGCAGCGCGTAGTTGTACACTTCGGCCGTCATGTAGAACGGCGTGTCGCCGAGCTTCTTGCCTGGATTGGCCCGCTTCCAGTCCTCGAAGGCGGCGCTGGCCACTTGCTTGAGCTCCTTCCATATGCCCGGCTCGGTGTGCTTCACGGTGTCGGCGCGGAAGCCGTCGAAGCCGTACTTGCGCACCCAGTCGGCATGCCATTTCATCAGGTAGTAGCGCGGCGCGCGCGGGTAGCCGGTACGCTTGAAGAAGTCGTCCAGCTCCTTCACCTCGCGCTCGTAGCGCCCTTCCCGCTTCCATTTCTCCGCCAGCATGGGCGGCAGGCTCACCGCCTTGTCGCTGCCGGTCAGGATGTCGGGCAGGTTCTTCACCAGCGTGCAGTCCATGGTGGTGCGCGCATCCTTGTAGGTGCAGGTGGGGCCGGTGCGCACCCAGTCGGACGGCCACACCGGGTCAAGCGCGGTGACCGGGCCGGTATGGTTCATCACCACGTCGAGCAGCACGCGGATGCCGGCGGCGTGCGCGGTGTCGACCAGGGTGCGCACGTCGTCCTCGGTGCCGAGACTGGCGTCCACCGCCGTGAAGTCGCGCGCCCAGTAGCCGTGGAAGCCATAGCTTTTTCCCGTTCCCTCGTCGGTGCCGGCGTGGATCTGCTCGACCGGCGGCGTGATCCAGATCGCGGTCACGCCCAGGTCGGTGAAGTAGCCTTCCTTGATCTTGGCCGTGATGCCGGCCAGGTCGCCCCCCATGTAACCGCGCAGCACCGCCGCATCCTTCTTGCGGCCGTAGGCCAGGTCATTGGCCGGGTTGCCGTTGTTGAAGCGGTCCGTCAGCAGGAAGTAGACGGTCGCGTTCTCCCAGGCGAAAGGCTTGGCCGGCGCCGACCAGGGCGCGGCGATTCCGGTCTGGGCCTGGGCCGAAAACGCGAACAGCAAGGAAGCGGCAAGTGCGGGTAGTTTCATGCAGGGGTCCTGTGGTGGGTGGATCAGGTAATCACGCTCGGCTGCTGGCGGCCGGTGCGCCGGCGCAGTCCGGACACGCTGTCGGCAATCGCGACCAGGCTGGACAAGGCGTCCTGGGTTTCCAGGCCGTGGCGTGCAGGGTCGGCCTCGTAGCGTTCGAGGTAGACGCGGATGGTGGCGCCTTCGGTGCCGGTGCCGGACAGGCGGAACACGATGCGCGAGCCGTCTTCCATGACAATGCGCACGCCCTGCCTGGTGGCCACCGAATGGTCGACCGGGTCGGTGTAGACGAAATCGTCGGCCACCGACACGCGGTAGTCGCCCAGCGGCTGGCCTTCCAGCGCCGGCAGTTGTTCGCGCAGGGCGGTCATCATGGCGTCGGCGGCAGCGGCGTCGACGGCCTCGTAGTCGTGGCGCGAATAATAATTCCGGCCGAAGCGGGCCCAGTGTTCGCGCACCAGTTCATTCACGGTCTTGCCGGTCGCGGCAACGATGTTCAGCCAGAACAGCACCGCCCACAGGCCATCCTTTTCGCGCACGTGGTCGGAACCTGTCCCGTAGCTCTCTTCGCCGCACAGGGTGGCCATGCCGGCGTCCATCAGGTTGCCGAAGTACTTCCAGCCGGTGGGGGTTTCGAAGCAGGCGATGCCCAGCGCCTGCGCCACGCGGTCGGCGGCAGTCGACGTCGGCATCGAGCGCGCGATGCCCTTGATGCCGGCGGCGTAGCCCGGCGCCAGTGTCGCGTTGGCGGCGATGATGGCCAGGCTGTCCGATGGCGTCACCGCAATACCGCGGCCGACGATCATGTTGCGGTCGCCGTCGCCATCCGAGGCGGCGCCGAATGCCGGCGCGTCGGGGCCGTTCATCAACGCGACCAGTTCGGCGGCGTTCACGGGGTTCGGGTCGGGATGGTGGCCGCCGAAGTCTTCCAGCGGCGCGCCGTTGATGACGGTGCCGGCGGGAGCGCCGAGCATGCCTTCGAGGATCGCCTTTGCATACGGGCCCGAGACGGCGCTCATGCCGTCGAAGCGCATCGTGAAGCCGCGCGCGAACAGGGCGCGGATCGCGTCGAAGTCGAACAGGCCTTTCATCAGCTCCGCGTAGTCGGCCACGGAATCGATCACCTCGACCTGCATGCCTTCGAGCCGGGTCGTGCCGATGGTGTCGAGGTTGACGGGCGGCGCATCGCTGATGCGGTAGCTGAGCAGGCCCTGGGTTTGCGAATACACCGCCTCGGTGATCTTTTCCGGGGCCGGGCCGCCGTTGCCGATGTTGTACTTGATGCCGAAGTCGCCGTCCGGGCCGCCCGGGTTGTGGCTGGCCGAGAGCACGATGCCGCCAAAGGCGCCGTGCTTGCGGATCACGCAGCTCACGGCCGGCGTCGACAGGATGCCGCCCTGCCCCACCAGGATGCGGCCCACGCCGTGGGCGGCGGCCATGTGCAGGATGGTCTGGATGGCGCTGCGGTTGAAATAGCGGCCGTCGCCGCCCAGCACCAGGGTCTGGCCGGTGAGGTCGCCCAGGGTCAGGAAGATGGCTTCGACAAAGTTCTCGAGGTAGCCCGGCTGCTGGAATTCGGTGACCTTCTTGCGCAGGCCCGAGGTGCCCGGACGCTGTCCGGCGAATGGCGTGGTGGCCACGGTATGGATCGTCATGCTTGGCTCCTGTGTATGCATTCGGTTATCAACGTTTTGTTGATAAAACGTTACGATACGACAGGCGCGGAAATTGTGGCGCAGAGTACTGGATCATGGCTGCCTCGGCTCCTCGTACGGTGGGCGCCCCGTGCCCACCGTACGGGACACATTCCCGGCTTCGATCAGGCGTCCCTGATCAACCCTGATTCGGCGCCTTGTCCGTCACCGCCAGCGTCAGCACCGCCGCCACCAGCATGCACGCGCCGCCCAGCACCAGCGTCTGCACGGTATGGCCGCCGAAGAACGCGCGCGTCACGTAGCCGAGCAGCAGTCCGCTGACGATCTGCGGAATCACCACGAAGAAGTTGAACAGCCCCATGAAGTAACCCATGCGCTTGGCCGGCAGCGAGCCCGCCAGGATCGCATACGGCATCGTCAGGATCGAGGCCCAGGCCACGCCGACGCCCACCATCGGCAGCATCAGCATCTCCTTCGTATCGATCAGCGCGATGCTGGCCAAACTCAGGCCACCGATGGCCAGGCAGACGAAGTGCACCATCTTGCGGCTGGTGGCGCGGGCGAAGACCGGCAGGATGAAGGCGGCCAGCGCCGACACGCCGCTGTACACCGCGAACATGATGCCGACCTGGTTGCCGGCTTCCTGGAAGGCGGCCGACTGCGCGTCGCGCGTGCCCCACACGGCATCGGCGATCGCGCTGCCGGTGTAGATCCACATCGCGAACAGCGCGATCCAGGTGAAGAACTGCACAAAGGCCAGCTGCACCATGGTCTTCGGCATCTTGCCGAAGCCGCTCACGATTTCCACCAGGGCCGTGCCGACGTGGCGCGCCTGCTGGCGCTCGTGCTGGAACGATTCCAGGTCGGGCGGCGGCAGTTCGTCGGCGGTGAACACGGTCCAGCTGACGGCCACCATGAAGACCACGGCGCCGGCGTAGAAGGAGTAGCGCACGGTGTCGGGGATCATGCCGTCGACCGGCACGTTCGATACGCCGAAGTGGGTGAAGATGGCCGGCAGCAGCGAGGCGATCACCGCGCCGCAGCCGATGAAGAAGGTCTGCATCGCGTAGCCGGCGGTCTGCTGGGTCGGGTCGAGCTTGTCGCCGACAAAGGCGCGGAAGGGCTCCATCGACACGTTGATCGCGGCGTCCATCATCCACAGCACGGCCACGGCCATCCACAGCGCCGAGGAATTCGGCATCAGGAACAGGGCGATCGCGGCCAGGAAGGCGCCGACGAAGAAGAACGGGCGGCGCCGGCCCCACTTCGGGTGCCAGGTGTTGTCGCTCATGTAGCCGATGACCGGCTGCACCAGCAGGCCGGTGACCGGCGCGGCGAGCCAGAACAGCGCCAGGTCGTCCGGGTTCGCGCCCAGGGTCGAGAAGATGCGGCTGGTGTTCGAGTTCTGCAGCGCGAAGCCGAACTGGATGCCGAAGAAGCCGAAGCTCATGTTCCACAGCTGCCAGAACGACAGGCGCGGCTTCGTGAGCGCGTTGGTGTGCGTGTCCATCGATGTCCCCAAGCGGCCCGGTCATGAAACCGGGCTCTCTGTATGTGGCAAACGCGGCGCCATGACGGGATACCGGCTGTGTCAGCGCGGCGGGTCGATGTCGGCGGGGAGCGTTCCCGTCCGGGAGGCCGGGAGGACGGGCGGGTTGCAGGATAATTTGTAGCAAAATAACATGGTGTTTTCCGAGTGTCAATCACACACCGACATAGTAGAATCGCCATGCCCGCCCTGTTGCGGAAGGGTTTTGTAGTCAAATAACATAGATAATTACGCAGGAGACACCATGCTCGAAATGCAGCGTCGGCTGAGCAACCCCTTTTTCGCATTGACCAGCTTGCCGGCCACGGCCATGGGCTTCGCCCTGTGCATCCAGATTTCCGCGCTCAGCTGGCTGCTGAGCACCAAGTACCACCTCGACATCCACGAGATCGGCATCGTCTGGGCCGCCGGTCCGCTGGCCGGCATCCTGGGCCAGGTGATCATCGGCTTCATCAGCGACAAGACCTGGTTCTGGGGCGGCCGCCGGCGGCCCTTCATCCTGATCGGCGGCACCCTCGCCGCCTTGTCGGTGTTCCTGCTGCCGCGCATCGAGATGGTGGCCGACCTGCTCGGCGTGAGCAATTTGCTGGTGATCGCGGTGATCGTCGCGCTGACCCTGGATTTGTCGATCAACATCAGCTTCAACCCGACCCGCTCGATCATCGCCGACGTCACGCCGGAAGGCGACGCCCGCACCCGCGGCTATACCTGGATGCAGACGATTTCCGGCTTCTGGGGCGTGACCGCTTACCTGATCGGCGCCTACATCGACAACTACGCGCTGATCTCGGTGGGCGTGGCGATCGTGCTGCTGTTCTCGATCGTGCCGGTGTTCCTGATCAAGGAGCCGCGCGAGCTGGCGCCGGAGGTGCAGGAGACTGCGGTGTCATCGCATGCCGCGACCCACACCGACTGGCCGCAGCTCTGGAAGCTGTGGACCGCCCACGCCTTCAGCTGGTTCGGCGTGCAGGCGATGTTCGTCTACATCATCTCCTTCATCCAGCAGCACGTGGTGGCGCCTGGCGCGACGGTGGCCGAGTCGGCGGCGCAGTCGGGGCACCTGATCGCGATTTCCTTCGCCATCATGAACGTGGTCGGCTTCGTGCTGCCGGCGCTGGTGCTGGCCCCGCTCGGCGCACGCATCGGCCGCGTGCGCACCCAGGCGGCGTGCATCGGCATCATGGCCGTGGCCTACTTCGGCATCGCCCTGTTCGCGCGCTCGCCGGCCTCGCTGTATGTCTTGATGGCGGTGGTGGGGATCGGCTGGGCGGCCGTGGTCAGCCTGCCGTTCGCGATCATGAGCGAAAAGGTGGATAAACGCCGCATGGGTTTCTTCATGGGCCTGTTCAACCTGTCGGTGGTGCTGCCGCAACTGGCGACCACGGTGGTGGGGTATGTGCTGAAGGACGCGGCGGACAAGAGTGTCCTGTTCCTGATTTGCGGCGGCTGTTTGGCCGTGTCGAGCGTGCTGTGGCTACTGGTGAAGGACGGCGCGCCGGTTGCGCAAGCCAAGCCGGAGTTGGCAACGGCGCATTAACGTAGGGTGGGC